>JAABUS010000249.1_pt1 | contig 136208 bp, 126 predicted proteins | sample 5560161 | NCBI WGS metagenome assembly JAABUS01 (sample SAMN10711885, study PRJNA513376) | rock metagenome | isolation source: Antarctica rocks | place: Antarctica: Victoria Land, Trio Nunatak nord | collected 2016-01-04 | reverse complement strand
TAGAATCAACGACGAGACTGTTTGAATCGCTAGACAACTTATCGCTCACTAAGTACGCAAAGTTCACTCGATCAAGAGAATCAACCCATTCTCATGAAACAGACGAGTGAAAATAAGCTGTTCAACTTGATTAAGAGAATCGACGATAAAGAATCTTCGTGAATTGCTTGAGAATCAACTCATTCTCATGAAGCAGACGAGTGAAAACAATCTGTTCAATTTCTTTCTCTCTTCGTCTTGAAAGCTCGTGAATCAGTGAGTCTGCTTCAATGACACTCTTCGTCAATGCAATGACATATCTACTCTCATCGCTCTACCTATCAGTGAATCGATCTATCTCACGTTCACGTGCAACTAGTGAGTCTGCTTCAATGACAAGCCGATAGTCAATCTCTTCGATGAGCAAGTCAACTAGTGAGTCTGCTTCAATGACACTCTTCGTCAATGCAATGACATATCTACTCTCATCGCTCTACCTACCAGTGAATCGATCTACCTCACGTTCACGTGCAACTAGTGAGTCTGCTTCAATGACAAGTCGATAGTTGATCTCTTCGATGAGCAAGTCGACTAGTGAGTCTGCTTCAATGATCATTCTATTTCACATAGTGAGTCTGCTACAATAGACATTTGACGAGTTGATTTGAATCAATAGAAAGATTGATAGAAAGACAGGCATCAAGACTCTACGTCAGTGCTATGAACTACACTACAAGTCATAGAAACATGACTTTTAAAGAGAAGAAGATAATGTTACAAGTGTGTCGAAATTGAATAGAATTTCCTAGTCAACAAGCTCTAGAGATTTTGACTCATGTTGAACTTCTAGCCTCAACACTCTATTCTAGCACTTTCGATACTTGAGCAAACCTGCTTTGTTCTCTTTGTTTTGCTCTACTATAAATACAGCTCGAAATTTCTCTTTGATTTCTTCTGTATTCTTAATATTCTAGTTAAAGCTACCTCTATTGATCAAACATTCTATTCAGCTACGCACTATCTCGCTGCAGTGTGATTAGATTCTAGACACAATCTCAACACTTTGCATTATTTATTTGCATTATCATATTGAACTTACACGATTGAAAGATATTTTGAGCTGTGAAAGAAAGTTGAATCATTTTCGTTTCTGACAAGCATTTGACTTAAGATGCTTAATCATATTGAACGTACTAGATTCATCAATAGTCATAGAATGATTTAGAATCTTAAGACAATTCTTGCATGAAATCTTAGAATATTCTTTCAACGTCAAGATCATTTGAATAAACTTGTTTCAAATGTTGAATTGTTTATTTACTTTAATCTTCTTAGCTCAAAGTGAATTATCTATCTTTCTTTAAGTTTTGTTGATGACATTTTCATCAACAGACATCTGTAATCATCATTGTTGAAATTGAGCATTGATATTAGCATGTCACTCAACATACTGATTATTCTCTCTTAATATTAGAAGAGAAGTATTGCAATGAATTCTTTCATTGCTTCTTGAAGAGTTCATTTCTTTTCAACGAAATTCTGATTGATGTTTCATGAATCTTGACTTGCAAATTTATTAGAATGAAGACTACTGAAAGTAAATGAATGAACGATTGAGAAATTAAATTCTTTCTCAATTGAAGATCTTGATAATTCATATGTCTTATCAGAATCAGACATCTTGCAATATATTTTATTGATAATGCAACAAGATAATGCAAACAATGAAAAGAGAAATAAATTCATTTGTTTCACGTAAGTCTTTCAAATATAATGATGTAATAGATTCAAAAATAGTAAATCTTAACATTTGATGTTATTTTTGATTTTTTAACAAGTTAAGTTGAAAACTCAAATCTGATATCAATTCAAGATCAATATCAGATTGAGTCAGAATGTTGAAATTGAGTATTTGAGTTGAGTCAGAAAATTGATATCAAGTACTTAAGTTGAGTCAGAAGATTGATATTGAAACTCAACTTAATGATCAGTTTACTTCTGAATCTTTGACTACTAAATGTGTACTTTCTAACAATGAAATTAATTACTCATTAAAGTCATTGATTGACATCGAAGCTGCTGACTATTCATTCATTAATGAAGTAATTGCACAGATTGTTTATAATCAGTTGCAAATCAAGTCTTTGACTTTGATTAAAGCAAAGTCAATTTGAGAATTCAATAATCATTATGCTAAGAAACTCATTACTCATGTTATTTATTCAAATCTGACTGTTCACGATTATATGATTGATACAGCTTTTATGTTGATTACTTGATTGAATCAACATCAAATGATTCTTGAAAAAACATGAATGAACAAAATTAATTTAGTAATTAATATGCAAATCAATTTTCTTCGATTTTCGAATTTCAATTCTACTAGTCAAAGATCAATTATTCTACTCTCAAGCAATAAATTAACTATGAAACAGAAGAGCTTAACTTCTACTCGTATATTAAAAAGATTTTTCACTTTCGTTACATCTCAATTCAGTCAGAAATCACTTTCTTTCAGTCAAAAAAAAAGTTTCATTGAACAGTTAAAACAGCATGACGTAACTTTAACTAACGTCAAAATTTCTAAATCAACATCAAATTCATTGAATATTGTCATGATTAAAGTCACGACTTATAGAATGTTAGTTAAACAATCAGATGTAAAGATTTTTGCTGTTATCATCTTGAAAATTGATCAACTCATAACTACAGTTGAAAATAAGTCTAAAGAAGTGAATTTGCATAAGTTCTCACACATCAAGATTCTTAAGAAAATCAAAGTTAAGCTTTTTCTCAAGTATCATGATTATCTAGATATGTTCAATTGAGTTATGATGAATTAACTATCATCTTATTATTTCTACAATCACAAAATTAAGTTGATTAATGAAGAAATATCTTTTAAAAGCAGACTTTATCAGATGTTTAATTACAAACTTCAGAAAATAAAGAAATATCTGATCAATCATTTAAACAAAGAATTTATTTTCTTCAGTTTCATATCATACATTTCGCTCATCTTGTTCATCAAAAAGAAAGATGAAAGCTTGCGTTTTTGCATTAATTACAAAAAGCTCAATGCTTTGATCAAATGAAATCACTACTTTTTGTCATTGATAGATGAGACTTTCACTTGTTTACAAGAAAGCAAGTATTTGACTTAATTGAATATCATTATCATGTTCAATAAACTACACATGCATTCAGATAATGAAGATTTAACTATCTTTATTATCTTCTTTAACTCATACAAATATCATGTAATGCTCTTTAAATTAATCAATGAATTAACATTCTATCAACATTATATGAACGACATATTGTTCAAGTATTTACATCAGTTTTGTCAGATTTGTTTAAATGACATTATCATTTACAGCAAGATCTTGAAGAAACACAAGCAACATGTATGATTGATCTTAAATAAACTACAAGAAGCTGATTTACAGATAAATATCAACAAGTGCGAGTTTCATGTTTAGAAAACTATTTTTTTAAAACTCTTGATATCAATCAAAGAATTGAAGATGAACTCACGAAAGATGCAAGCAGTCATTGATTAATTTACACTCAATAATCTCATTCAGATGCAGTTTTTCATTGACTTCTGCAATTTTTATTGACACTTCATTAAGAACTTTTCAAAGATTGTTCATTCAATGATTCAACTTACTCAAAAGAAAATCATATTTGAATGAAATGAAGTCTGTCAGAACGTTTTTGATCATATAAAGAAACGTATGATTGAGACTTTTATACTACGTCACTTTGATTAAACTCATGAGACTATTCTTGAAATTAACTCATTTAACTACGTCAATGATGAAGTTTTTTCTTAATATGATGATGAAGAAGTACTACATTCAATTATCTTTTATAGCAAGAACATGTTTTCTGTTGAATGCAACTACAAAATATATGATAAAGAACTTCTGATCATCATTTAAGCATTTGAACACTGACGACTTGAACTGAAGTTAACTGATATTTCTATCAAGATGTTCATTGATCATTAAGCGCTCATCTCATTGATGAAAGATAAAAAGCTAAGCAAACATCAGATGCATTGAGTTCAGAAGTTTACTGATTTCAACTTCAGAATAATGTATCAATCTGATAAACAGAACATCAAGATCAATGCATTAACTTGTTAAGCTAACGTCGTGCTCAAAGATTCAAAAATGAGTGCATTCACTATTAATGAATTACTATTTTAACTTTGAATTGAATGAAAATTGCTGATTTAAAGAAAAACATCAGTGAATCAATTTATAAACAGATTCTTAAGATTAATAAAATCGATGAGAATTGTATGTTACTTCACGAAGCAATAGCAAAAGACGAGACACAATGTGAAAATATTAAATTGAAGAATTGTTGTGTTCAGAATGAAATCTTATATCATGATAATCAGTTATGAGTCTCGTTCAATAAACTTCTACAAATGAATGTGATTCATGAAGTACATGATCAGTCATTGATGAGTCATTCTAATATTCTTAGAACTGTAAAAATCATAAAACGAAATTACTATTGATCATTCATGCAAAAAACAGTAGATCAATATATTTGAAACTGCTATGTCTGTCAACGTTCAAAGACATCTAGAAATAAATCAAATGACTTGCTTTAATCTTTATTAATACTCAAACAACGATGATAAAACATAGTCATGAATTTCATTATTAATTTATTTAATTCGTACAACTACAACGTTATTCTGACTGTCATTTGCAAATTATTAAAAGAAAGACATTATATTTCTTGCATCATTAATGATGAAGATATCACAGTTGAAAAAATAGCTGAAATGTTGCTTCAATGAATATATTGAACTCATGATTTATCAAACTTCATTGTGTTTGATTAAGATTCTCAGTTCATCTTCATTCTTTGAAAGTTTCTTTGCAAATAATTGAGTATTTCTCTTCGATTGTTCATCATCTATCACTCTCAGATCAATGATTAAAGCGAACAAGTCAATCAGAATGTTGAAAGATATTTTTGTTTCTTCTGTTCATATATGCAGAATGACTGATTCAAGTGATTACTCATGATTGAGTTTATTAATAATAACATCTTGTTCTCAGTCATCTTCTTGATTCTTTTCTTCATGAACAAGAGATTTTATTCTTGTATGAGCTTCGACTTTGACATCATCAAGTATGAAAGCACTCATGAACATTTTCAGATTGATTAAGTCAAGAATATATCTGAACAAATGAATAAAACATTGATCTTTGCTCATGAAGCTCTGATTAAAACATGAAAACAAATGATGAATCAAGCTAATAAGCATAGAAAGAAAATCAATTATAAGATTGAATCAAAGATATTTCTGAATGAACAAAACATTGTTACAGCGAAACTCTTCAAAAAATTGAATAACAAAATGCTTGATTCTTTTCAGATCATTAATCTTGTTGACTCATTCTATAAATTGAAACTACTTGAAACTATGCATATACATGATGTATTTCATTCAGAGCTTCTTTATCTTGTTGTCAATGATTCTTTATTTAATCAGAAGAATGAATCTTTAAAATCAATAGTGATAAACGATGAAGATGAATGAGAAATCAACAATATATTGAACTTTCAATGATATCAAAGATGACTTTAATATTAAGTCAAATGAAAAAACTATGACAATGATCTTAACTGATATAACGTTGATGATGATGAATTTATAAATGCTCAAAAGATAATTGATGACTTTCATATTAAATATTCAAGAAAAGCGCACTAAGAAATAACATTCATGTGAACATGAATAGTCAAGAAAGAGAAGTAATGTTACGATTTTATTCTTTGTTTATTCTTCATTTAGTCTTCATCTGATTTCATTCTAATCAAGTCTAGCGAGAATCTGATTTAAAGATGATGTCATTGAAACTCTGCATCATATGTGTAAAACATCAATTCAATTGAGTTTAGCACAGAGTTAAGAAATACACATATAAGAATTGAGTTCTTTTTTATAAATACTTTTATTTCTTAGCATTTATTTATTAGTTAAATGACATTTATATGACTCGCTTTATGCTGATCTTTAACACTGTTTATTGAGTTAGTTCTTGTTGTAACAGACATGATTTTCAGCTTTGATGTTTATTCATCAAATATTGATACAACTGTTTGCTCAATAAATGAAGAAGATCTTCATAGTTCTGACTATTCTGACTTCAAAGTCAATGATCAGATTTTTCTTTTTCTGACTAGACTTTTATTCTTTTGAATGAAGCTTAGAATATAAATATCAGCAATTCTCTTGTCTGTGACTCAATTGCTTGCAATGAAAACATTGTTTATTTGAACTTTTTTGAAAGTTCTTGAATTTTGACTTCTTGTCATCAAACTGAGTTATCATGCTCTTGAAACTGAAATTCTTCTCATTATTTGATCTTTTATTGTGATCAACTAAAGCAATGATCATATTCTTTATGAATAAGTCAATTTTTTGAATCTTGATGCTCTGTATCAAGTTGAAGATGTACAATTCTAAACTTTCGTTGAAATCTAGAAAAAAGAAATTGCTAAGCATTCAAAGTGTTACTGCATTATTGATGTCTGAACACTTGATGACAGTTTGCTTAAGCAAGTCAGCATAATTCTGTATGAAATTGAAATTCAATTGCTTTAATTGAGTAAGTTTTTTGATCATCAGAGATAAAATGATCAAGTTCAACTGCTTATATTGAGTCTTCAGAATAAATCACATCTTGATGATGTTTTCTATTTTAACTATATGTATTCTGAGTCTCTGTTTGATGCTGAAAATAATCACATTACAGACTCTGTTGTTCTTGTCTTTTTAATTAAGAATAGTACTAACGTACTTCTTTTTAACTGCTGTCTTGAATTCAGAATTCAAAATTATTAATTTTTTCAGCTTTTTTAAGATGATTCATCAGAAATCTTTGACTTTCAGAATACTGATTATATTTATCTTTCATGATTTGTAATTCTTACTTCTCTTTAACTTAAAGAATCAATAATTATTTGAGTCTTTCATTGTTATATAATGATTGAGATATGAAGAGAATGAAGATCAATAGAGAAAATATTCATTGATTTTGATGACAGTGAGTTCAATGCTTCTGCTCTTTATTATTTTTTGTGATAGCAATAATAGCATTAACTTGAGTTCATAATCTCTTGATATACAAGAACAAGAAAGCAGATAAACATGTAAATATATATTGAACTACTCAGTAGATTGAACATATGAGATGAAGAAGAAAGAAAAGAAGTGAGCGAAGAATAAATATTCATTCACTAGCGTTGAATCAATGCAAAGATTACTAATCACAGAGATAATAGTATCGTTTTCTGTTTTCAACATTTTCAACATGATTTATAGAAAGAGCTATAACTAGAATACTAAGAATACAGAAGAAAGCAAAGAAAAATTTGAGCTGTATTTATAGTAGAGCGAAACAAAGAAAGCTGAGTATGTTTGCTAAAATGCGAAAGAGTTTGAATAAAGTGTCGAAGCTAGAAATTAATCATGTGTCGAAATTTCTAGAGCTTATTGACTAGAAAACTCTACTCAATTTCGACACACTCGTAACAATATCAACAAGAATCAGCTAATATTAACTTTTTTCGTCTCACGATTTTGTCAATGTAGAGTAGTTCAATCAACATATACACATGCACATACTTCTTCTGATTCTCATATATCAACAGCTTTAAGATGAGTCGAGAATGAGTGATCTTGAGACGTGTCTGTGATGAGTCTTAGCTCTTTATGAGTGAAGTAGAGCACTAATCGGGAGCCGATTTTGGCAGTACCTGGGGGGAAAGTAGTAGAACTTTCCAAGATTGAATTTCTCTTGCGTGTAACTGATTTCTGAGCCTGAGTCGCTACCGTCAAAACCACTTGCTTGCTTACCCTGCGAGGTGTGACGTGACATCTACCAATGGCGAACGTTTAACGGCGTCACTGTTTCAGCTAACACTTGACGCTTGCACTTACTAATTAACAATCAGAAGAAGCTGAGGGCTGAGGGCTGTAGGCTGGGGCTGAAGTGCTGAAGTCTAATTCACCACGCCTCACTCTGTGCCTCAACCCCTGTTGAGTTATTAATCAGTCATCATTCATGTCAAACATTGCCACATAGCTTTCATCGCGCTTGTGTTTGACTTTGCGTCTCTCGAAATACTTCCAAAATTCTTTTCTGTGACAGCAGCCTTGAACCTTCAGAATGAGTGCGGTCGACGATGCTGACCACACGCTCAACACCATCAGTATACCTTCAACGGGAATATACTTGCCCACACCCGACCAATTCTTTTGCCAGATGATCAAAAAAGACGTTCGATGTGTGAGTTCGGCCCAGTTTGCCGCTCAACCATTCGACCAGCTGTGTTCATCTGGGGACTGCTGGACGGACTGTCGGGACCTTGAAATACTGTACGCATCACTATCGGGCGGGATAGCCATTGCAAATCAGACCGCTTACGGCACTCCGCCTAACATCACACTTTGGCCACTCTGCGCTGGTCTCGCGAACATCACTCAGGCTCTCCAAGACGAAATCGCACCCAAAGTGGAGGCTGACAAATTTCGGTCCTTTTTCACCAACAGTACTCAGGAAAAGCTCAGAGCTGTTGCTACTACTTCAACTCAATGCTGGACGGACACATGTGCGAAAGCTAGACATCCGGACAATTGCACTGATTCTTGCACGGCCGTAAATCTCCTCGAGAAACGAACAGTGACGCAGCTAGCCGGGACTCGTGAATGCATACGAAGTCTATGCCTAAACATCACAGGCCTACCGTTTGGAAATCAGGATATTGTTGGCATCGGGTTGAGTCTAGAATGGGATGTATATGCTCGAATATTGATTTGAGATAGGTGACAACTTCGTATGTCATCCAATCGTCAATAGTCATTTTCTGCTGGGTGGCTTTGGCTGTCGGTAGCTTCTTGGCTTGGCGAAATCGTCATCGACTACAAAAGCATCAAACTTCGAAGTTCCGTGAAAGTCTGCTGCAAAGCATCACTGCCTTCCACGCTGCTCAGTGTTTTTTTAGCATTTCGCTGACCGTGACCGCTTTCTTCTCCAATCCATTCACCCTGAATTCACTGAACGCCTTCAGTCTACTTTCAGTTTCCATCAACGACTTCCTATCTCAAATCTTCACCTTAACGATCATGAAGAACCACGATCTCGAATCATGATATCTCTTGATTTTGACAAGCGTCAGCTACCTCCTCGACTCTGTCATCTTTTGGGCTGTCATCACTTACCTCAATGAGATCAAAGGGCATGAAACTGCTCTGAAGGCCTCAGCCTACAAATCTCTTGGAGGTATACAATTCTGTGACGGTATGACTGATATTGAAGTCTGTCTACCGTTTCAGGATGACAGCCCGCCTGCCTTCTTGATTCAAAGATATGATACAGCCGCTTGAACGAACATCAAGCTTGCACCTTGAATCTGAACATGATGCACAATTTCCCTGCTCGTTCTGGCTTTTTCCAATTCCGATTATCATGGTCAGGAAAAGGGCGGGGAGGAAATCGACCCCACAAGGTGTTGAACATTCTACAAATTGCATCCGTGCTAAAGTGAATGCTCCAGGTACTCCGTAGTTCCCCCGCATATTTAATTATATCGACTATCTTCTTTGTGAAATTGGTTTACTAAGCCGTGATGTTCTACAGCTTCATCGGCCTGAAATTGGTCGACCTTCATACGTGAACTTTCGGGCAAATCGTTGCCGTTGCGGTTTGAGTACCACCTGTTGCTGATTACCTTCACCTGCAAACCAGTAAGCCCATCGTCCCGTCAAGCTGAAAAGAGAAGCTAATGGTCACAGCTCTAACCCTTAGCAAGACGAAGACGCCGAGATTAAGAGCGGACTCCTCCCAAGACCTTCAACCCCTGTCCTCAGACGATGGTTCAAATTCATACCGCTTATATCAAGCATATGCACATGCAGCCGAACGCGATGACTGTGATACGGAATCAATAACTGAGACTGCTACACAACCAAATGAGTTTCCCCTGTAACCGAGAAGAGCCGGTGACGTCCGAAGCAATGCACAAGATGCACCACGACTCGTACTTAGAATACCAATATTTATACAACAGCCTGGAATTGTCCCCTAAGCCTTCGGCTCGAGCTGCCCTCATCGATTTCTAACAACCTACTGTGTAGTAAACTTTATTACTTCCCACAGAATCCTTTGGCAGTTCAGAGAAGAGATCAAAACGACGATGTTACGAGCATGCCTGTAAGAGTAGGTGAAGGTAGAAGTAAAAGATAACTTCCAGCATGTCAAATCCTCGGCAGAACCGAGCGCTAAACCTGCTTTAGTTGAAGCTGTATTAATGACGAATGCGCTCTCGAATCCTGTATGAACATCTTATTCCTTCGTTCAGTGATGTCGATGAATAGAGTAGATGATCATGACAAAGTTATTGCTTCAAATGATAGACCCTGTATATTCTCATCGATGAGTCATCTGCTTCACATTCAAATAGTTCAGTTTCTTCGCGAATTTCTCTTCAATAACAGACTCAGGTAAAATGATCGACGAGATCACGAGAATGTCATTGCTCGCTCACTCGGGTTAGCAAACTTCCGCTACCACTAAGTCCGTAGGGCTGTAAGGCTGAACGCATATTTCTCAACAATAAACCTTGTAAAGAATGACATTGAGCGAGTACTGCTGCTACAGTTGCTGCATTCAGAACGAGCAGCGCTGAGATAAGAGCAAAGAGAATCTATTGATCTCATCAGAGCTGACGCAACGACTGAGTCACAAAAGCGTAGCGTTCTAGCTAATTAATGTCAAGGTTACTAGCTGCTCTAATTGAAGAAGCTGTCGGGCTCCATCTTGCATCCGCGGGAGAAATGGTCTTGAATCCGGTGGCGTAGCCGAGACATAGCATTCTCTGTAAGCAGAGTAAAAGCGATAGGGCTGGGAAAGTAGCTAGATTGGGTACCACAGCATCGTTACCCAAAGCATCTAAGCAAGCGCAGCCCCCAATTAGTCCCAAAGGACGAAATATTCAGTGCGGTGGTCTTGGTGCGCAGCCACGGATGATATGCCCCTTCCAAAATCTCTTATCAAAGATCACAGTGTCATTGTGTGGTGGAGCTGCTTGTACGGGACACGCAAAGCCATCTAGCATTCGGTCCATAACGTAATTATACGCTTTATCGCTCTCAGTCAAAGGCCTCCATGTCTTTCTTTAGTCTCCCGAGTCAAGTAGAACAAACAAGATGTTGGGGTTAGTAAGACGAATGATGAACGTCCGCGGGCTTCCAGAAGTGATAGGCTCACAGCAAGCTGTTGATGCGTGGAGTTGCGGACAAGTCTTGAACGATCTACGTTCAACTCTCAGGTCAATGCTTCTTGCTGTGGCTGCCACACGGAATTGATGTGGTACGACGCCGGGAACAGATCCGAAGAGGATTTTGGTGTTACCTACAATGAAGATCGGGTAACCAATGGAAATCTGTTGCTAACGCCTTAAAAGATCAAAAGGGGTCCTCGGCCGAGCCCCTTCAATAGGAAGAAATAGGCAACCAAAAAGCACGAAGAGCCTGTCCCAAAACGGTAGGTGACAAAGCAATAGTATGAGTATATTCTGGAACTTCCAGATACCGTCCAAATTCGATTTGCTTCATGTGGCGAAGGTTGCACAAAGAACAGCTTGCAGATAGATAGAGACTAGGCATCAACGCAGTAGTCTCAGACTCACAACAACTGAAGTAGCAATATCGACCATTAACTCCACTGGTTTTTCCAGTCCGTTTGGGTGTCGGTGCTGCCGACTGCCAAAATGGGCCGAGACAAGGGACTTGTCATTCGTGTGACGATTCACCTCTGCAGCACATACCGCGCTACCACTCGAGTTGTTCAACCAACCCACACGTGAACAAGGAGCTTTAGGTCTTCCACACGTTCTCGAATTGTAACCACAGCTGAAAAACACTCTTCATATTCTTTCACAAGCTTTCGAGACAACCACACCTAAGTAGCATTGCTTCTATTCTGGTCACGAAATTTCAAAGATGTGCCCAATTCGAGCGAGCGCTTTTCGCATTTCTTCGATTAGGTATCGAGATAGGACCATATCTGAGCAGCATATATTGCAGTTTCCCTAAAATTTCATAAAGATCTGAAAAGACTGTTGTTTGGCGATGACTTTCTCCATGCACAATAATGGGTAGTGGCTGGCCGGTTTGAACGTTTTCAACGATTGCAGAAGCTTGAATCCAAAGAGCGTCCATCGACACCCTAAACCGAACCCTTCCTCTGCCGCAAGCAGGGCGGCCTTTCCTAAGTTTCCAAAACCTCGAAAATCTGGCGCCCACAGTTTACAACCAGATCAAAACGCTCGACCCGCCTCATCCACCCCTATAGCCGCCGGTCGAGTCTCTGAGACTGGGTCATCCCAACGCCATTCCTCGACTAAGAAGTTGTTAATACCGACTTAAAGACAATTGTAGCTGTTCCAACTTACTCGCTGGAACCGGAATAGCTCTAGTAAAGCTGATGGCACCATATAGAACGGCGAGAATTACTCCGATGAAGCGCATGATTTAGTCTTTGAGTTTTGATGATAAGGTTGATTTGTTTTGATGAGAGGGATATTCAATCTTCTGGTATTGTTGCTCCAAGGAAGTGCAGCAGCGGCCTATTCATATACTTTAGGAAGGCCAGAGCTGCTCGAGGAGCCATCGGCGATCCGCAATCACCAGGAATAAGACCCACTAAACGCACACCACTCCGAATAGATCCGCTGAGGCTTCGTAACCGTAGCCACACGCACCAAAGTTTAAACTCCGCTACCGATCCCTTCCCTCCTTCATCTTCCCTCATTATTTACATAATTGCCGTCATACCTTTGGCCCCACCATCACTCGGAGGAGACCATAACGCATCACCGGAGCTGCTTGTTGGAACTTCAATGAGCACGAAGGGGGCAGTGAGGATGAGGCGGGGGAGCGAGGTGGACGTCACTACCATGATAATACACCGCATCGTCAAAGATCACTATTTCCAGCTCACCCGTGTAATTTAGAAAGCGCGAGCTGAGACAGTAGGTGAAAGTCAAGTGATTACATTCATGTAATCACCCAATTTTGGTGGAATCTCGATTTTGCCTATCAGAAATCCCCGCCTTTCCTTTTTCAGCCGGGGGTGTACACATAGAAGAAGGGGGTGTACGTCTAGTGGGTCCTCTGAGAATTCGTTGATAGATCTAAAGGGGGATTACGTAGCACAGGTTAGTAGTCCATGCATAATAGACTAAGGACGCTTTCTTTCTGTCTTTTCCTAGAGTATCCGGATGTAGGGACACTGATGCGTCTCATGGCGGTTCTAGGCTATGTACCGCCATTATAAGGAAGCCGGTCTCTCGGTTTCGCTCATATTATTTACTCAGCCCTTGTCAAAATGTCGAAGGGAGCAGGAAATCTTCCAAATGACGAAAGCAGAATTCCCTTGGCTTACGAAGCACTATCTCACGACTCTTGTCTTTTCACCGAAAATGTCGGCTATTCAACCCAAATCTCTCGGACTGAGCACAAATTCTGGCGATATCGGCGTTGGATATACTCATACTTCATCTTGGTACACGTCGCATTTGCCCTCACATATTTAGCCATCGTGCGGTCCCGCGAACCGTACCCGTTGAATGCGCTGAGCAACAAGTCATATTGTAAGAAATATGATGGCTTTTGTACTGACTGTGGTGGTCTGACAATACTTTAGCTCCAGCATTGGAAGCCGTTCACTATGAGATGCACGATCAACATCCAACAAGTCATGGAAACTATACCGAATTCTCCGGTCCACCTTCACCTGAGAACAATCGTGCATGGGATGCATTGGTCAGACGTATAATCACACCTCACACTCAATGGGTATCCTCTGTTGAATACTGAGAGTACTTGACAGCATTATTCTTCAGTGCATCCAAGGGGGATATGATATCTGCCGGTGAATCCGTGGAAGACTCCGCGGAACTCGTCGAAGGGGGCTACTTAGCCGCGCTCGGGGTGTATCATGACTTACACTGCCTGGTAAGCATCAGAGATTCTTTTCCCCTGCCTGCGTTGGAAGCTCACGATAGCAGAGGCAATTGAGACTATTTCTTTATAAAGAGATTTATTACCCCAATCTCACTCACCCGCAGCTCGAGTACCTTCATGGCCATCTAGGTAATGCATTCTCCCCTTGGAAGCGGTTCGAGTATCTAATAGGCTGAACCATAACAACCTTTATGACTTAGATCATTGCATTGAATCCCTTCGAGTATCGCTCATGTGTACGGCGGATACCAGCGTGTACACTTTTCGTTGGCAAGATCCGCCCCAAGAAAAGCCTGCCACAAAGTCTAACGCGAGACGGTCTTGTATTGACTGGGGAGTCTTCCAAAGCTGGAGTCGGAAGCGTATGGTACCATTAGCTCCTAGGATGAAGATGCCGAAGGTGTCGTCAATTATTCACACATAGTTGTAAAAGTGGCGCAGGACGGATATGATGCTTATATAAAAGCTTGCGTAGATCAAAATGACAACTATGTTAGCGCCATTTGAGGAATTTTCCGATGGCGAATTTAAGAGGACGGTGTCTTAATCACTCCTCGTATTTTGATAATATTTCGGACTCTAGTAAAGCACGTCGCTAGATCTTCGCTGGTCGACGATAACCTCCCTTACAGTTTATCCTGGGTATTCCACTCACATTGTTCGCATTACCGTTCCCAATACAGTATTGTTTCTAGGTCTGGACTCTTTGTCTAAGCTCTTTCGAGATTTTCTACTTAAACGTTGACGTGAAGAGAAAGTCTGAATTCAATTTCAGGTTCGCCAACAGGAACCGGAGAGAACTCCTGTAAAAATGCAGGCTTCCAGCATAAACTCCTGGCCATTTGCTCTAAGGAATGGGATTTCGATCTTCTTTATGAAATGGTTAGACAACCTCAGTCCACCCAGCAAAGCTAGCCGAGCATTCCGTACTCTTGCATCAGAACTATTTTATACCATCAGGCTTGGTACATAGATCAATATTACCTCTTCGAAGGGGTGTATGTTGTACGCTATGCCGAGTCAGTAATGTGCTCGGCCTTCCTTTCCGTTAAATTGTTATCAAGACAAACCCTGCCACTGTGTGGCAGAACCTTCCTGTGTCATCAATACCCTCCTTCAGCAGCACCGCTCGTAGTTTCTCGTCTACTGCTGTCGGCTCGACCTATTCCTTATGCTTATAAGTCTCCCCAGATGTATCCATGCCGGCTTTCACGTAGCTAGAGTGCAATAGCGTTATCATCACGCCCTTATCTTTCGTATCCATGGCCATGCTCATTCCTGAAATCCGCTCAATCGGCCGGTGCACTGCATTGAGGCTAGCTGTAGGATTGAGCCCGCCGCTTTTAAGGCACGGTACGCGTAAAATCCGCTAAAGATATAAGCTCCTATACTGTCTATCACGCGTGTACACAAGGCCGGTCCTTCGAGCGAGAGCTTGTAGGAGGTTCCGTAGAAGTGCTTGGGTCATGAGAAGAGGCCTGGTGGTAATGGTCAAGGAAGTTCCAATCAGGATGGCTTAAGACGTATTGAGAAGGGTTTCGGAGTCGTGAAGAGCCATTGTTCCTGTCATCACGGTCAGCCACGGATGAAACAGTAAAGGAACAATCCCTGTAGAGTGGATTTTTTGGGTTGTAAGGATCCTAGGCGGAAGACAAGGGCGAATTTTGATATCATTTGCGCGCGGTGCGGCGCCACGAAAATCGATAAGCACAGCCACTCACGTGCCATTGATTGCTTAACGTTTTTTTCCTTATCTGGCATAATCAACCTCTCTTCAGATTTCAACGGCCTGCCGTATCGAGTAAGACATTATAAGCACGATGTCGCAGAGACCATTCGGGCTACCTGCCGATTGTCCTGCTTCATCATCACTTTGATAGGGACTAGGGAATTGATTGGACGGTGGGATCGGTGCGTTACTACATATTGAGGATGGCACTCCCCGCAGTTGGCATTGGCAGTGCCGTACCATCTGTTGTCAATCATGTCTTTAAGGAATGGCAAAAGCGCTATGGACATGGAGAAGAGCGAGACTGTCGTCTTCGACGACGGCAAAGCGAACGTGCAAAACGGGGAGCAACATCTACAGGAACTGGAGGTGGATGTAAGCACAGTATTGCTAGAAGAAGGAGAATTTGACTTTGAGTCTGACCAATCGCCATTCCCTGAGGGTATGTTTTCAACCTAGACTTGTGATGCCAATGGAATTCTGCCTCTGACTGTTGCTACAGTACGCGCTGTGATACCAAGTGTTGACGACCCAGAGATTCCAATTAATACCCTTCGAATGTGGATACTTGGGATTGTGTTCACGATTGTACGTGCGCTCCCACTAATCACCTCTTTACCATGTGGCTGATACAACAAAGCTTGGATCTGGCGTCAATCAGTTCTTCTCCCTGCGCTACCCTTCTGTGCACATTGTTTCTTTAGTAGCTGAGCTTGTTGCCTATCCGTGCGGAGTATTTCTTGCCAACATTCTGCCTGTCTATTACGTCAATCTAGGACTCCTTGGGGTCTGGTGCATTAATCCGGATCATCACTTCAACATAAAGGAACATGCCATCATCACAATAATGAGCAACGTTTCCTTCGGATACGGTAGTGCTGACTCAACTGCTATCATTCAATCATATGGCAAGTTCTACGGCTTCCACTTGTATCCTGGCTTCTCCATCCTGGTCGTCCTATGTTGCCAGCTTCTTGGATTCGGTGTTGCAGGCCTAGCCTCACCATGGCTTGTTGAGCCGGCGGGCATCATATGGCCTGGCGTGCTTTCTAATTGTGCACTCCTAAGTTCCCTTCACTCTCGAGCTAATGCGGTGGCGAATGGATGGAAAATATCTAGGCTGCGCTTTTTCATGTATGCCATGGCCGGGGCAATTGTATGGTATTTCTTCCCAGGCTTAATATTTGTTGGCCTGAGCTACTTTACCTGGGTTTGCTGGATTGTACCAAATAACCTGGTTGCGAACCATCTCTTCGGAATGGTTACTGGATTGGGCTTGAGTCCTATCACCTTTGACTGGAGCCAGGTTGCTTATAACACCAATCCCCTCCTCTCCCCATCATGGGCAGGTACGAGAATGTCTTCTTGTAGTTGTCGAGCTGACCCAAGTAAGCACTCAACGTCATTGCGGGGTTTGCTCTCTTCTTTTGGATCGTGGTGCCTGGCATATACGTACGTGGTTCAACCCAGCGCTTCCCAATCCAGCAATGTCATTACGAGACACTTCTCTGAACTTATCATATCTGAGATATATTTCATAGCCTTGATTCACTATCAGACGCGAAATGCTAACCCAAGATTGTTCTGTAGTATTCCAACATCTGGTTTACCGCCTACCTTCCGCTCATGACAGCAGATGTCTACGACAATACCGGCTTAGCGTACAATGTTACTCGGATTATGAACGCTGATGGTACTTTTAATGCCCAAGAATACGCAAACTATTCACCACCGTTCCTTGGCGCCTCTTTTGCATTCGTATATGGTCTATCGTTTGCGTCGATTACCGCAGTCCTGATCCATGTTTTTCTCTTCCACGGTACAGAAATACGTGAAGTCTTTAGAGGTAGAGGTAAGCTCGATATACACGCAAGGTTGATGCGTGGCTATAAAGGTACCCCGTGGTACTGGTATGCCGCCATCACCGTCATCGTTCTTGTTCTGGCGATTGTCATGGTGGAAGTATACAAGGTAAATCTGCCTGTCTACGGCGTGTTCCTTGCATTTGTCATTCCTGCGGTATACATGATTCCATGTGGAATTATCGAAGGCATCACCAATGTCAATGCCAATCAGATCAACGTCCTGGCTGAGTTTATCGGGGGGTACATGTTTCATGGTACGCCGTTGGCAAACATGGTGTTCAAGATTCTTTCGCAAGATGTCGTTGGTCAAGGGGTAGGACTTTGCCAGGTATACAGCACAAATGTTGAGACTAATTCTGCACCAGCTATATTTCGCGCAGGACATGAAACTGGGACATTACCTCAAGATTGCCCCGAGGTCTTTGTTCTTTGCGCAGGGTTTTGCAACCGTAAGTCTCCTACGCGAGCTTAGGGTCGAACACAATTGGCGTACTCTAACATATGAGCAGATACTTGGCGCTCTTACCCAGGTTGGGGTGACAACATGGATGTTGGGCAACGTCAAGGATATCTGCAGCCACAATCAAAGCGATGGCTTTTCGTGTCCAGTCGGGCGAACAGTCTTCTCCTCTTCTGTCGTCTGGGGCGCCATTGGCCCAAATCGACTATACTCTGCCGGAAAGATCTACTCAGGGCTCTTGCACTTCTTCTGGATTGGTGCGCTCATGCCTGTGCTTACCTGGTGCATCTGGAAAAGGACCAAGAACAATTTTTGGAGAAAGGTTAATTGGCCTTTGATCTTTGTTGGGACTTATAACGTACCTCCAGCCACAGGAATCAACTATTCTTCTTGGGCGCTCGTAAATTTTATCTTCAATCATATCATTTACCGTAAGTTCTTCGCTTGGTGGACCAAGTACAACTACATTCTCGCTGCTGCGCTGGACACCGGTCTTGCCATATCAGGGTTGATTATCTTCCTCTGCATCTCGTACCCGGGCGGCAAGTTTCCAGACTGGTGGGGCAATACAGTTTATCTTAATACCGCGGATGGAAACGGACTGCCTTGGAAAGCTTTACCGGAAAGTGGTTATTTCGGGCCTGCAAATGGAACCTGGTCATAAATATGTCACTATCAGAGGTACATCGCCCCTATGAAGCCATTTTCAGGTGAATTTTCAGCACCGTGAATGATGCCATTTGCGATATCCTGATCCAGGGTACTCTAGAGCGTTTTGTGCCAAACGAGGCGCAACTGACAGTGTGATGTTCACTAGAAAACAAGGTTATAAATTGGCTATCTTTCATGAAAGGAACAGTCCAGATACGCATAGAGAGCTACAAAGGATTTACCTCCGTATAGTTTAATTTGGCTATGTTGTTATCGAGCATTGGCTTCTTCAAGAACCCAGACATGACGATTTTGGAAACATTACTCAAAGCTAACGGATTCCAACTCTTTTTCCATCGAAGACCTCATGGTCAGTGACAAAAGAAACTAACGCGCATGAAATAAGATGGTTCCAAAGACACAGCTTTCCTTTTTGATCTTATCAAACTCCCTGCTACAGATGCCGGGTTTTCCAAATTGAAGTGCGAAATTACAAAGCTAGAGATTTCCCATTATTATCGGGTTCTTTTATTTCCGCTGAAATATGACAGTTCGTTGCACAATGTGTGAACAACGGGGTTAATCCCTTAGCCCACAACAACTCTGCCGGGCAATTAACCAACAGTGGTACAAAGACAACTGTGACATCGCCTTACTGAAATGTGTATAAGAGGCAAAGCCAGCACCACCACAATATACCTCACCCATTCACGTACACACATACATACTCATCTACTTCAGAAACTATACTCCAATCTCGATCCACCAAGACCGCAAACACCGCTCAAAATGGTCATAAAAACGACTCTTCCCTACCTCGGGCCAAATACCCCTTCGTTCTACATCCAACTCGAAAACGCCTGCATCAAAGTCCTCGACGGGGCGTACCCACCAGATTATTCCAACAAGGGCCTACTGCTTCAAGGCATAGACAACTACGGCACTTGTACCTGGGCGCCGCGGGTTGCATGTGGGGGAGAGCAGAAGCGATTTCCGTTTTTCAGGTGGGTGGATTTGGAGGCAGCGGAAGATCGTCTGCAGATGGAGGTGACTGTTCCAAAGACAGAAGATGGTGTTCCGAATGTAAAACCGAAGACTGAGAAGAAAAGTAGGAAGCAGACCGCGAAGAAAATCAAGGTGAAGAAGGAGGAATCGCCGGATCGTCAAACGCGATATGATCTTCGGCCGCGATCGAGGAAGTTCTAAAGAGAAGTGCTTGGAGAAGTGATGAGGAGGACAGGAGTTATCAGTAGTACGAATACAGTTGTATTTCCAGACAGATATGGAAGTTTTCAAGGAGTGAGTAGAGGTGCAATCATCGTGAACAATATCTATGCTGTGCAGAATCTCGACCTAGTACGGTGTCTCAGAAAATTTCCCATTGTTAGTGACAAGGGTGCAGTACAGGAAAATAAAAAGCATAACTCCATACAGTAGGTAAATGATGTTTACGCGAAAGTGCCGCAGTCTTCCCATTTCTTTGCAAGTAAAGGATCGCTTATCTCATGGTAATCAAATCAAATACAAAAGTAACAGTCATTAGCTTTGATGAACCAGGTCCCCATAACCCATCTTCTCCTACTCGTAGGGCCATACCACGGTAGAATCAAACAGTAGAGAGAGCTACGTACAGTAAGTGCTAACCCACACAAACCAATCCAACCTTTCAAACTCCGATCTCCCTATCGCGGCCATCGCCCCCTATCCCACCTAGCTTTCTCTACACTCACTAATCCCTGCCATTACCCGAACAGAAGACAGATTCATCGATAGGAGCGAGCGGGCAAAGATACAGCAGTACAGTAAAAGCACGAGAACTCTACGCCACGGGGCTTTCCACAAGGTGGACATATCCGAGGGAAGGTGAAGTGGAGACCATGAATAACTTCTGAGCCGAGGGTAATGAGAAATGAGGATGGAGGAGGTCGGGAAAAGGGGGGGTTTCAGAGGAAGGAGCGAAGGTCGCCGCCACCCCTTTCCAGAAGCTTAGTTGAGATGTTCATGACCATATTAAGAAACTGCCTTGAATCAATCGCAATTCAAGAAAGGATATAATTGTTGACGTCTCGAATGACATGGTTTGCTGGGACTTGAATTGCTAGTATCGGTTTTATTATCGGTTCTTTTGTACGAAGTGCCAATTCCCCCTGTATTGTGGCTCTTGTGTTCTACCTGAGGCAACACAGATCGAACTTCAATGTCGCAAGCCATTGCGTGAGTAAATTCCAAAGTATATGAGACGTAAAACAATCCCCAACGCCATGTCTATAGCTCATCTAGAGAACCACCATCAAGGGTTGTTGAAACCAAGTCTACCGGTTAGGCGAAGCAGGCCCGTTCACACCCGACACCAGCAGATGGAGAATATAAACCACAGCTATCCTAGTCCCAGCCAGGTAGAACAGGAATCGTACCACATGTGCCAAATTGAAAGATCGACTTCCTCCATATTACCATGTAAATGCCTCCTCCCAGAAATCCACATTCCCCATCGTAACCACCCCCCTCGCCGCCGCCCTAACATCATCTGCTAAAGCACCAGGCCCACATACCCCCACCGTCATGGCGCCAATTCTCTTTACGAACTCCGCCTCCACGATATCCTGCACCCTCGGTCTCCCGAACCGCAGGCTGCCCTCGACCATATCCCGCACTTTCATTTCCTTTTCGCCCTTCCTCCCATCTGCGGTCCCTTGACTAACGTGTATAATGGCCTTGACTGATCTCCCATCTCGAGGCATGTCCATCAGCTCCTTCAATAACGGCGCGACCCATAGTGCCTGGTCGAGGTTTTTCACGGACCAGACGAGGACCAGCTTTCGTGTTGCGCAGGTTCCGGCTTCGAAGCCGTTGATGAGGTCGCGCATGTGCGACAGTTGGTGCGTGATTCCCACTCCGCCAGCGAAGAGTAACACCGTGCCGTAGGAACGTAGCGAATCCAATCCGCCATACGGACCCTCGACGAAGGCGCGGAGCCGAAGAATACCGTTAGGCGCGTTTCGAGCACGGTGGTAGAGGACAGAGGTCATGCCGCTGCGAGCAGCCATGATGCAGGTGATAGCGGCAGCATTCTTCTTGCCTTTGGGGAATGATTGGAGCTCCGCGTCCCAAGAGCTGATGACCGAGGGGCTGAAGCGTTTGGAAAAGGAATCTCGGCGCGATGAGTTGGGAGGTCCCATAACGGTGGAGGTGGAGGAGAATGGAATGAATGTGCTGGGTCTTCTTCGGAGCTGCCCTTGTTCTACCCAAGCGATACTGAAAGGGTGGGACATCCAGAGCGAAATGACAGGTATATAAGCGTAGAGATGGCAAGCCGGCCTACTGGTCCATGAACGCGGAATATAGAAAGTTGCGCGGCAGGCCCCACCCTCGAGCGCTTCAACGTGAACTTCTGTCATCCCGCGGTGAGAGATATTGTAGTACAACAGGCGAAGGAGGCGGGTGCTACGTTCGATGACCCATGTGGTCACAATGACGTATATCATGGCCTTCTGAGGAAGCGACGCAATGTTGGCATGGTAGTATATACCTACCAACACCGTGATTGCAAGGACTTGGTGAAGGTGCAAAAAGACTTCGTAGAAAGCGTGGCGGATCGGTGAAGGGGTTTGGAGGAAGATGGCAACCATGGCGATCACAGCAACCAGGCCAGCCTGTAGGAACTGGTCTGTGGCCAGGCCATGTCGAATACCTGGGAAACCGCGAGCGTCAACCTCGTTGACGATCCAGCAGCCGACATGTGCGACTGACTCGAGGATAATTATGCGACCAATCCACCGATGAAATAGGTTGAACGTGTCGAAGGAGATTCCGAGAAGTGAGATCAGGGGGTTGTTCCTGGCCGCGAAAATGAACATCACCAACAGGTTGATGACAGCCAGATGACCGGTGCGACCGCGTGCTTCAGCTATTAGCGATGCTCTTGACGGCTGATCGAAGTCGAGGATAAGACAATAAACAACGTTGCTTAGTAAGTAAAAGATGAGAACCAGTACATGTAACCTCAATGGTAACGTGCCAACGCTGATGGCTTTTGAGAGCTGTATCTCTTTGTTGTGTCGGACATTCTTCATGGGGGCATATAACAGATGTTTGTTAACCTGAGGCCAGAACAAGCCTGCTTGGGTCCAGAATCTATGCTGCAGGTCGGTTGAGTCTATGGTGAAGAGAAGCCGTAGATGTTGATATCCATGCCGGACGAGTCGCAGTGTTACCATCAGGAGGGCTAGGAAGCCCAGAGATGACCACAGGGCACGACTGAAAGGGACGATGTTAGCATAAGATAGAGAAGAGTAGGAGTGGAACCCACGTCGCAACGTCGTTAACCGCCAGGTTCACTCCAATTAGCCCCGACGTATACGGCAGGATGCTGCTGGCAACGACAGAGGGAGAGACAGTGATGCTAATGTTGGATTGACTTGACGGTACACCAGCCGTAGAAGCCATCAAGAAATGAAAGATTAAAAGGAAAAGGGTTGTAAGTGTGTTGATAAATGATGGAAGGAAGTGAATTGTAGCACGGTTACTTGAACACACTGATTGGTGAGACTTTAAGTGAATTGTCAATAGACATTCATGTGAAGACTTGATATCAATAGAACCACATTTCCTCTCAAAGGGCCACAACTGCTATATACCCAGCCATCGTTCAAATTGGAAGCTCACCTCAACTCTTTGAATGACGGTCAAGAAAGTTCGGCAGCGAATAAGACTGATGTTACCAATCGGTAATATTCACGCACCGACCTTCCTTTGGCAGAGCCGGGAAGAACACGTCATTCCACTCTCTTGATGAAAGCAGCCGGCCGTGATCGTCGCGGCGCCGGTGACAAGAAGACCTCCCCTACCACACCCACATACGACCCTGGTGGGAACGAATCCTATGGCCTACTGTTAACGTGCATGGAACTCCGTCCCGACTTATCCTATCATAGGTATAGAGATTGCATGGGAATGATAGCAGGGTATCGATTTCGTATGCTGAAATCTCAACACTTTATGGCATTCTGATGAGATGTCTAATGATTTATGGCCCACACCCAAATTTATGACTTGGTGATCACCCCTGATGAGCAGTGGGGCTACCCGACACAAACTGTGTATCACACACGAGACGGAGATGTCCCCACCAAGCAGGAACAAAGGTCGTTTCAGCGGGAATGGAAGTGGTGGTGAGCCAGGGTGGCACCGCTGCCTTACCTTTGTTGCTCTATTGCATGACCTATCTAATACGGAAAAGAAATTAGCTGTCTTCACTTATCAATCTCTTGCTAGGATAAGTAATACGGCAATAGAGACGTTGGGTAGTATCACAGGGCAGGATTCTCCAGCTTGAATATGGGGTTGGCGAGAGGTTCGTAAAAAGGTTTATCCATCAATCATCGGCTTTTGAGTGTGGCGAGTTGGGCTGAGCAACAGTTGAGCGTTGTGGATGGTTACCTTATGGTGTGTCGTGGATTTAAAGGATGCAAGTAATGTTTATAGGGTTAGGAAGGAGCGGCCCAGGCGTGGTCCCAGAGGAAATAGAGGGCGCTAGTTCGAAAGACATATCGGTACTTGGAAGCCAACTGGCCCTGTCATGTGCTAACAGATAACAGGTAACGGCGTGCAAGGTAAATCGTATCGAGGGTACGTATGTACTTCGTTTACGTCCAACACTTTTCTTTACCGATGCTCACTCTGATTCATTGGCTGACGCAATACCGAGTAGACCTTGAAACCGTAGTGCTGTCACATCCTTCAGCTGCTACCGAATCGCATCGCCCTGCTGCCCCTGTTATCTGTCCCACGTAGATATCCATACCATAACAACAAGGGTATTGCACCTGCCTTTCTATCACTCATTGGTCTGTCCTCGCCTGACCTACCTTCCTTTTATAGTTAAATGATCTTCGCCGTTCAATTCACAATTTATCCCCGCCAATACGGACCTTCCTGCCTGCAATGCTTTATTCGGCAGATATTCAACATTGATGTTGAGGACATCTTCCATGGTGATAGATTATTACATCGACGACGTAAAGCGAACAAAGATAGGGTAGAAGTCATCATAGAACACCATGCATATTGCGCAACCGCCTCCACCAGCACCTAGTCGATTTCTACAGGAAGTGTATTCGTCCTAAACGCTTAACAAGTATGTCGAATGCCTCGATGCGAGAGCGACTTTTTTTTGCGGGTTTGAAAGATGCTTCTGCCTTCGCATTGCCGAAGCAAAGCAAAGCGAGCAGAAACACTGACCAAGGTCCGATACCATCGCCGGGCGTCCCGACGGCTGTGGCTTCGAGGCTGAGATATAGTGTTCAGTGTGAAGCTGCACGCTCGTGCTAAGGTGTGCTGTAGATGCGAAATTCGCATGAAGAGTCGCGGTTGACAGTTGGGCGCGATATCCCTTCAAAGACAGACTATGCTCGAAAGAGATATAGGTTCTCATCATAGCCTGCTAGCAACAACCCGCAGTTCACTTAGCCTGCGCCGACCTTCATGCTGATCAATTTCTCAACACCGCCGCAGAGAGGAGTATCGAAGGGACCCTTGAAATCGTGACACATCTATAAGTGAATCAGAAATCACCAGGTCGAAGTTACTATCGATTTCATGATGTTTAATCACCTACTTAATAGCGTAAGGGCAGCATATCAGTATTAAAGGCTGATCTTTGAACCCTACCATGATCGTTGACCAAATTGAGAATAGACTTACCAGACACAATTAGTATGTCCTCTAGTATGAATCCACGAGTCCTTGGTAGGGTGCCGAGGATGACAGCCCGCCTGTTATTTACGCCCAACGCACCATGCCTCTTCGACATCAGGGGAAGATACTAAAGCAAGCACCGAGAAGGAAGGTAACATAACATTACAGGCAAAGATAAAGAGAAGAAAAATGCTACAAGGAAAATTGCAAGGGAGTGCAGGAGCAAAACCTGCAAGAGCGGAGGAAATGTAACTCAAGACGGCGACAAGTAAATATCAGGTAAAGTACCGTTCATCCCCACACATCCCCATTCATGCCAGGGATGAGCACCAACAGCTATGTCTAGGTGCAGGACAACCTGGCCGATTCGATGTCGCCTTAGCCGAGAATCACACGGTTGGCCGATATGGAGAGAGCATTGACAATGTTGGTAAGTTTTGAGAATTAGCGAAAGCGGCATGGCATCTGTATGAGCGAGCTCTTTGACAATGCGACGCACCATCGATCATGTGAAAAGATGATATATACGCGAGGAGAAGACTGTGGTTAAATACCCTAGCATAAGCACCCTGGTGAGTGCAATATTGAAACCATTACCCCAGACGATGCTGCTCTTCTTGCGTGTATATGCCGAACGGATATTGCTACTAGGGTTCCTGGACCACCCTCGAGACATCGACACTTAATTGAAAAATCAACAATGCTAGACCTGGCTCTACTTTCGGATTTTTTGGCATCATCGTTTTAGTGAATTGACACGAAAACACAGTAACGGGAGGAAAAATTAGAGAACAAGATCACCATGCTCGGCCTGCCCTGATCCTAAGGTGGCTCCTGTGCCTTCGTTACTGCTGCCACCCTGCACAAGCGCCAAGATCGTAGCTACTTGTTGTACTAAAGATGTTGAGAAGGAAGGAAATTAAACGCTACATACCTATACAGCAAGACTTCTACACGTCGGAAGATACGCTGCTACCTCAGGCGAATATCCTTAGCTCCCAACTCGAGAGCTTCCCTTCACAGTATGCATGCTCCTTTGGTAACTTGCCGCCCTTGACACATGGCGTAAAACAGTAATCGTAGTTGTTACAGCTGACACAACGGAGACCGGTGAAGCTATTGCCATAGTAATTCGCCGAGCAATTGTCGCAATTGACATCCATCCCGCTGACGAAGAGTTTTGTTACTTTTTTGACGACGCGGCACCAGTTCGCCGGATGTCGATGTGCAAATCGGCCGGCATCAACGCATGCCTTGCAGAAGAACATGTCGCAGTGGAGACATAGGAGGTTCCAGACATCGAACCCTACCATTTTGGTGCAAATGCTGCATCCAGCTGTGGTAGGATTTGGAGCGTCTTTCAACTTGCTGAATAGAAGGCTATTGTTAATGCATCCATTTTTGACTGTCCCTTTGCGAATAGTGTCTAAGACGGCATCTCCAATACACATCTTTAAATCCTTGTGCTCGTGAAAATAGGGCATTTCCGGTCCCGTGACGAAAGAACAAACCGCACATTGGAAGAGGGCAGCAAACTGCGCAGCATCATCGTCTGGTATATTCGTTACCCTTTGGGTAGATATGATCACAAATTGGTGTTCGGATGTATGCTCTTGCGGTTCGCTTCCGTAGCACTCGGAACATAGTTCTTGAGTCGCACCATATTCCCGAACACAGGTATAGCACTGGATGGCTTTTTCGCCTACTTTGGTTGCTGGAAATCAAAGTCAGCACTTTCCCGCCCTTATACTTGACAGATGGCTCAGATCTAACGAGCCTTCAGTATGGCGTCAAAAAGGTAAACTATCTTCAACGGAGAGCCAAGAGATCTAACTATCAGTTGCGCCTCAATGTCCATGTCATAGTACGCCAAGCGACTAAGTCGAATGTAACACGCAAGACTTCGTACAGTACAGTCTGTGCTCTTTATATGGATCAAGAAGATCTGAAGGAGATATCATTTCTACCTTTGGAGCATCTCGAGCAATGGCCGATGATCTCGTGTTGGTCAAAACATGGGCAGAACCTGTCCTTCGACAAAGGCTTCTTGAACATATAAGGCTGTGAAATCTCTCGAAACGATTTGTGGTAGGGATATTCAGTACTGTGGTGTTTGTGCCATAGATCCTTTGCTTCTCGATTGTCGCAGTAACATGAGTTACAGATACTGGTGAGACCCTCGGCGCACTCAATGCGGCACTTGACCTGCCGAGAACAGATGAGGCAACTACTTTGAGGCTCAATGGATTTGGTGGCAGCCCAGGCTATCGTAACAAATCTAACCAGGTGGATAATATGATTATTCACATGCGAGCCTTGGCAGGTGCTGCAGAGGTTGGTATTGCATATTCGGCACTCGTAGTAGGTTTCCTCATAACATATATCTGAATGCATAGTTAATTTGTTGTCTCGTTGAGATCGGTTGAACCTTACTTCCCAAACAGCTCGCGCACAATGATGCAATTACTTCTCTAAGTTTCGCGGCTGCCATCATGATCTCAAGCTCTGGTGACGCCTAGCATGAGCAAGTACCATCACCAAACAAATCAGGGGCAATTGAAACCTTCTAAGCTTGCATAACCCAAACGTTGACCGCCAGAGCGGAGGTTTTGTACACAACTTTCGACACTTTCGGCCACATCAGGGTCGTCGAGGTGGGAGTTGGTATAAGCAGCTATCTTAGCTGCTGCTTGATATTCCTCGACACCTATGTTGGCCATACTTCCATCTGTGACGTTGAAGCGGTACATTCTCCCGTTTCGTATTAACTCGGGATTCTCTGCTCGGAAGTCGCGGTTCGTCTGTTCGGTGTCCAAAGCAATTTCAGATAGCCTCTGAGCAAGTTCTTTCAGGTTACCGAGCAAAGAATTCCCTGGGGCGCTCCCGGTTCCAACACTAACAAACATCAAGTCGGCTTGAGGCCAGATGCTTCTAGCTTCCATAGACGCAACTCGAATCGGGTTATTTCTTCTAAACGCACCTATGTCCTTGTCAGTTTTTCGGATAAATCAGAAAGACTCAGCCTGCGGCGGAAGAACTAGCTAGAAAACTCGATCGACGTACCCTCGACAAAAGTCTCTTCATTTGGACCTATCCGGATAGGCTCGAAGAAGGTTGATGCTGCAGACGTCGCACGGACAGCCTCCCAGATCTGGCAGATTTCGTAGAAGGGATCGTTTTTATTCGATTCGTAGGATCGCAGGACAGCTGGTGCGCTGTTCTCAGCCCGGGTAGCACACACGAATACCTTGCATGCTTCCGAGTCACGCTCTTGAAGTAGCTCGTTCTCTGCCAAATTTCTCCCCCAGAGGGTATCTCGGATAGACTCCTCCAACGGTCTCTCGTCAAACTTTCCGTTGGCCTTTAGAAAGTCGTACATTCGTCGTGGGTTGGCATTGCCATGAGCTGTAGCAGAAAATATTTTCTTTGACAGTGTTTTGTAAGCTTCCTCACATTCGTCGAGGCTCATACGCAAGCGGCCGAGCATAATTGCGATAATGCCCCCTGTACTTGTACCACCGATCATGTCGAACTCTTGCCATGGGTGTAGGGCTGTTCCTCGTTGTCGATTTAGGTTTTTCATGATATATTTGAGAATCATGATAATTGACAATCCTCGAACTCCGCCTCCATCGGGCGACAGTATTTTGCGAACCTTGGGTGGTTCAAACTTCCCAGGTACCCGTTGAGGAACAGCATTATCCACAGGGGCTCGAGTAGAAGCGGATGGGGCTTGCGCTGCTCCCACATTTGGACGCGGTGAAGGTGGCATCCGTGGTGGTAATGGCGGCGGGGATGCGCGAGATAGTGGGTTCAGGCCTGATCGCTAGCTGAGATTCTATAAGTACAGGGTGTGGGAAATGGATATGGAACAGCTGACCTGATTATCTTCCGGCACAGCCATAGACCACGCAGGAGCCGCCATGGCCTGTTTCGCCACTGGTTGGTGTTGAGGCGCGTAGGCAACGTTGTTCATCTGATGCTGCGCGGATGGAGAGTAGTAGGTACCAGGAGGTGGGCTGTACGGCTGGCTTTGTGGCATAGGTTCCTGCCATGTGCTCCCGGGTGGAGGTGGGAAGTAGGCCTGACTCTGCAAGCCATTCGATTGCTGACCTTGTGGGATGGGAGCTTGCCATGATTGACCCGTTGGTGGGGAAGAGGACGAGGGGCGGAACATTGGCGAGAGCGGCGAAGCCGCGCCTTGGTTCTGAACAGGATAAGGTGAGGGTTCCCTGGATCTGGATCCAGGGAATAACTTCTTGAAAGGCATTGCGGTACGGAGTACTCTAGAGGCTCCTAGTCGACGAAGCGCATCTACCAGTTCATGCAACCAAAATGGGTGCGCAAGACGGTGGGAGTGACAACGAACAACATGGTTGCAGGCCAAAGAGGCTATTCGCAGTTCAGCCCTCGACAGGTTACGATTGTTATCCCGACGGTTACGCCGTCGGCGTATCGATAGATCTAATGCGTATATCTAGTCACGCTTTATCAATTAAGGAAAGCTTTAGAGTTTAGGTTTAGAATAGTATTCTATTGCTTTTCGCACATTGTCGGAGAGATCTAGAACTACGGAGTAGGTACTTTTGATCATATCATTGAAGTTTGACGGCGACGTGGATCTCAATGAGACACTACACTTTTTCAATCGTTGTAATTGCAAATGGAAATGCAAGGTAACTTAAGCCATTCAACCACCAAGCTCAGCAGCGTTTTGGGTGGTGTTCTAGTCCGCGAGAAAGGCACAGTATTCGGAAGATTACGCCTCTGTGGCCTGAGTCTGAGACACCTCGCCTTCTTTGTCAACAGGCGGTAGTTTCCCTTTTGAAGGCCCCGTAACACAGATCCCGTCTTTGCTAAATCGACTTCCATGCACGGGACAATCCCAGCTCTTCTCTAACATGTTCCAGCATACTACTCCTTTCAGATGGGGGCACAACGCCGAGTATGTATGAACGTTCCCTTCGTCGTCTTTGTAAACCGCTACCGGCTTGCTGGTCTTGGGATTGAGCACGCCTCCTGTACCGAGGCCAAGGCTTTCAATGTCCGGAATGTCGCTTTGGAGGAACCGCTTGTACTGCATGTTGATTTGGACGTCGTGTGTGAGCATGCTAGGTAAGCTTGACACTGGTGGTAAACGCTTCGGATTGTAGAGTTTGCTCCTCACGTTATCGATGCCCTGAATCTCGTCGGCAATCAGCTTGCCCGCTAGCACTCCAAGCGTCAAGCCGTGACCGGTATCGCCTGTTACGACGTAGGTATGTTTTCTCCCCTGGTTTAGGTCAATGAAGGCTACCTCGTCTATAGAGTTAAAGATTTGCTCACTTCATTTGTAGTCGACGTTTTCAGCATTTGTGAACCTCTCTCGAACCCAAGTTTCGAGTTCTGCCAACCTTCCGTCTATCTGTTTCTGCCCAACTTTATGATCATCATCTTCAATCATCAGGTAGTCGTTCTTCTTATCGCACGCCGTGAAACGAACATAATAGTAAGGATCAGCTTGATCACTGATCCGGCAATCTTCAATACTATCCTTCGGAACTCGAATAGCGATGCAATATGTTCGGAAGTATTCCATTTCCGTGACTAGGCTTAGCTTCTGGAGTGGTACGCAGGTTGCTTCGATCGAGTTCTTGCATGTTATGGAATGTCCATCTGCTATGCCAATGACTACCTCTTTCGAGAGGAGACCTTTCTCCTCGTTAGATACCATCCTAGTGCGATTATAACAATCGAAATTCGGCTGCTGAGCAAGCCATTTGAGTACGCCATTCAGGTATTTGGTGGGCCAACCCTTGATGGCATAATCTGCTGCGTATGAAGCGGAGAGGCCCAACTCCACCGCTTTGTTGACATCTTCCGCAAGCATCTGCATCTCCTCGTCATGCTTTGGATGTCCCTATTCGAATTGAGAGATCTCGTAATCGGGTAGCATGCGATATTCACATCCGAAACCCAGCTTCTTGGAGATCTCGCCGACACGTTTGAGGGCCCAGGCGTGGCTTTCTGCTGCGATTTTCGCGCCACCCGAGCCATGTATCTTTGCGATATCGGTATAGGGAGCGTCTAAAGCGCTGGACAGATGCCCACTTGTTCTACCCGATTTACCAGAGACTACCTCCCGAGCCTCAATCGTGGTCACCATTACTCCACGCGTAACAAGCTCATAGGCGCTTGAGACGCCAGCGATGCCAGAGCCAATGATGCAAACCTCGGCTTCGATGTCCTTGTCCAACTTGGGGAAGTGAGGCCGGTTGGAGTACGGTTCTTTATGGGCCCAGACTGAATCGGTCTCCCCAGATGTATTCATGAAGTGCTGTGGGTGAGACATGGTCGCCATCAAGGAGTTTTGAACAAAGTGAACAGACCTTCCGGGCTTCTGTCTACAGCTCTGCAGAAGAATGCAAGAAGAAGAAGTGAGGATTCGAAATGATAGGACGCCCATCATCTCGGCATCAAAAGGGAGGAGGAGGAGAACAAGACGCGCAAATGAAGACGAACAAGTTGAAAAGGTCTTGGCTACGTCACCTCTACGCATCCACATTCATGGTGCACCTAATGGCCAATCACGTCATTGTCGTAGAACTGCAACACTTCTTCCCCTACATTCACGCAGACCAATGCTGCCTTGGCTCTTACGGAATGGAACAGGAGGATCATGGTCTCGACATAGACAACAGCAAGGAGATGGAATAACAATGCTGTAGACGTTGGATCAACCCTCTACTTAAACAAACGAAGATCAGAGGCCAGCTACGAGATCCACCTGTACGCGGTGCTGGCTACGAACCTTCTGTCTTTGATGCAGAAGAGCTAAGAGATCTCACCCCGAACGAATCGACTTCGCCTCTGAGCAGACGACATCGATTCAGACCGAGCACTACGTATTTGCCACGCATTAATGCTCATATATACTTTCTTCGGAAGCCCACGTCGCAGTGGCCAGCTTCCACATACAACAAGTCCATCTACACAGGTGGCCAAACAGTCGATTCGGAAGCCCCTGTCGCAGTGGTCAGCTTCTACGTATACGATAACGCGGAGCCCGTGATCTGTTACTCGCACGGCCAGCTCGCAGCCTCGGGCATAGCTCTTTGTCGCCCATTTTATCGGTGTGATTGCACAACGTACAACTGGTCTACGAGATATACTGTCTAGGATTTTGAGTCGGCCGCTTGCAGCAGGATTTCCTTGAGGTCATTTGACTGGGTATGGAAAGTGAATTCAGGTTACAGCGACCACTAGAATAAACAACAGTGTGGTTTTTTAGCTCCAAGAGCCTGTTTCACGCAGAGAGCTTTTCCATACTACATACATCGTCAGTACGACTGACTCTATGTATATATATCAGTTGATAGTGTGCTGTGCTTCATAGCCTTTGGCTGCACAAGCACGTTTAAATGAAGAAAGAAAAGAAGAAACGAAGATCAGAAAGACCCTAAGACGACGAAGGCGCGTTCCGCGGAAAGCATCCTAGCTACGAACATGCCTCGGCTGTGGGGAAGCACTAGTGCAGATAAAGTCTGGCGCTAGACTGCCGTTTTGGGCTTAGGTAAGTTCTTCTCTATCAATGAAAGTGCTTTCGATGGGGGTTACTTGGTGGGGGGTTGGAAAAGTTGAGCCAGGGCCGGAAACCTTTTTTTTTGGATTTCGGCCCGGACTCAACTTTCTGCATATGCTAACCATGAGTTCAAAATTATTCCAATCCCGACTCAGCTTTCTGCATATGCTAATCATGAGCTCAAGAATTGATATTATATAGTTAAAGTAGTTAGAAGATAAACAGCAAGAGCGAAGTATTGAAGTCGTGCATATGCACAGCTTGAGCAAAGCATCGAGAAAACAGCACAATCACAGATCATGCATATATCATGAATCGACTTTGCAGCAAAGATTCTTCTACATATGCTTAGCATATGCACAAAACATGTGAATCATGAACTCAACTTGTGACATGTTCATTCACAAGCTATTGCTCATGTTATCTTCATCAGATCTGCTCGTGATTTGCATCATCATTTTTCTCATCGTTTTCAACATTTGCAATTTGCATTGCATGAATCTTGAGTGAGCTGAGTTTCTTTTTAGTATATGCGCAGCATATGCGAACTGCAATTCTCACTGTCTCACATTCAAATCATTTAATCAATCTGTTATTTCATTCACTTAATTTTCAGCGTTGATGCTTTCATCGTTCATCAATGTTTCTTTGTGCTTGATTGATGCTGCGCATATGCACAGACGAGACTTTGATAATCAGATGTGAATTTATTTGTGATCTCGCTTAATGCTCTTGACATATGCTTCGCATAGGGTCTGAGACTTTTCCAATCCGACGTCAGGTCTTGGATGTGCGAGGCATATGTCAACTTTAAAGTTCAATCCGACGTCAAGAATTTTTTCCGACCCCGGCTCAACTTTTCCAACCCCCCGACCAGCTGCACCCCCCTTTCGATGTTTCCACTTGCTGGGTCAAGAGTCGAAAAGACTGTTGGTCATTGTAGACTATCTCGTTATATGACGAGTAAAATCACTGATCTGATAGGTATAACAAGCCCGCCCTAAACCGTCAAGTCCATGAAGATTATCTACCGTGGTAGAGATACTGTCACCCATATATACACATTCCTGATGAGTCGCCTTACGTTCCAACCTATTTCCAAGCAAATTTGCGATAAGCATGTCTCAGTTCACCTTGTTCCTTTCTCCGTATCAGAACTATTCCGAATTATCTCCATCTGGCTTTCACTAGGGCTATGTTTCCGTTCAAGGTCTGATCGGGCATTCACGTGAGACCGACCGGGCATCCGGACTTGAGACTTGGGGATTGAATACGCGGCTGCCGTTGCGGGTGACTCCGAACGCTCCTCAGGTATTGCTCCGGGAGTAGGCTCGCTCGAGATTTCGGTCTGTTGAACCCTAAGAATTCCATTGGCTTCCAGATATCCGTCAGGTCTTGGGCCGGTGGAGTACCTCACTGCTCTCGCAGAGGTCTGGGTGCCGAGTCTCGACTTGCGGTCGAGGTCGTTGTAGGCATACCGGTCTTTGAGCTCGTTGCCCGGTCCCCCTCCCCATCGCTGTCCCTCCGTGAGTGAGCCTTTGCCAGCGATGGTTACTAGCTGGTTCAGAACAGTGAATTCTAGCTTGAGCTTGATCGCATAGATCATTGGCTTCATCGATGCCTCGCCGATATATTGGTTGGTATACTCGAGACAGATGAGAATAATGTCCATGCCGATACATATGCAATTGATGATGATAAGCTCCCCCATCACTTTCTTAGACAGGTTATGGTAGGTGGATCCAAGGAGTCGCGTGGTTGAGTACACATATATCGTACTGATAACGAACTCTTGGACGCAAAAGCCCGCAAGCTGAACTCTCTCCACGATATTGAATTTATCGATCCATACTGACGAGTTGGGCGAATTGGCTCCAAAGAAGGTGATAATGGTTGGTATATGCAGTGCTGCTGCGTTGAAGAGAATCATGAAGAGGACGAGGCGAAGTGTTCTCTGATTTCGAACGATAAGATGGAGCCGCGAATACAGTACAAATGCTTGCTGCAAGGTTCCCGAATTAGCATTGGTCTTTTAGATTAGACCTGTCAGGTATGGAAACACTCATTGTCACGGCTGGATCAGTTATGAACAACTCAGGAAGCATGCTTACCCCCGTGACCATAGGTACCCAACCCACATCGATTATCGTGCACGCTAGGACCCAGTTGATTCCTACCAGGAATTTGAGAATAAAGCCCAGTGCGTGCAACACAATACCCCAAGAGCTGATCAAGAGCGACCAAAAATACAAGCCATTGTGCCGTTTGAAGGTCAGGAAAACTACGATGTTGATTTCCACCGCGTACACCCAGGCCACTGCGGTTCCGGCAGCGAGGATACAATACTGCACCGGGCTGTATGGGAGAGCACCAGAGGAGACCCCACCAGCCGGGGCCACTCTCTTCTCAAGCATGTCCAAGAGCATTGCTGGAGGGAAGCAGGAGAAGAGATACGTAGTTCGGGGTGCAAAGAAAGATGACGTTGAAGGTGAACTGAGATGCAGGTCAAAGGCTCCGACCCAACTATATAGGGAAACGAAAGGTCAAAGAACCAAAGATCCATAGATCCATAGCAGCACCATCTACAACGTGGAGCGAGAAAACGCCATAATCTAGGTGGTGCCGGGGTAGTAGGATGCGGAGAGATTGGCAGCTTGGCCCTGATTCCCGTGTCTTAGCGGACACCGGGTTGGCACGATGGCTTTTATTGAGGCATCCTTCAGGAACCAAGAGATTGAGATTACTGGGCCGATGCGAACCGCTGATCATAACAATATCATTGTGAAAGACATGCAATTAAGAGAGAGAATCAACCATAGTGGTGCAGGCGGCCCCACACGAGCCGTCGTAGAGAATAACGATGCATCAAGTGGAGAGTGGCAGGAGGAGATTTACAACCCGAGGACCGCGTCGACAATGGCCCCAATGGGAATTAGAACAATGGCTCTCCAAGGGGTGAATATTCCTTACAGTTACCAAGAGGACTAACCCTTTGGCGCATTCTAGCCTCTAGGGTACGTTACCTACTTGACTTACTACCTACCTTACTGTCTACTACTGGGCGTCGGCCCCGCAAATCGAGCGGCTTACTGGGAGTGACAGTTGTAGTCTTGTAGAGTAGCTTGCGATTAGCGGCCCGTCTCCAAGCAAATCAAGGTACCCGTCACCTCGGCGCTGGGTATTCTCCACGCCGCCGAGATGGAGAAATATTCCTCTCGAGCAGTAGAGTAGTTCTAGCTGCAGCCATCTGCTGTAAGGTAGTCTGTAGACTGTAGGTTCGTATGTTGTGCCCTATAAGAAATAAGAAACGGTGGAAGACGGCGTTGCTCTTGATCTGGGGTCATCGGTAGCCTCACGTCCGACCGCATCTTGATGCGCTCTGACGTTACCGACTAGAGAGGACTGTACATACATACCACATAGATAGTCCAAGGTGCGCGACTAGCTTATTCTGAACATGTCTTGACCGAGATCAACGCAATCCCCTTTGGGCCCCTTTTGGGAATAATGGCCACACGCTGTGGACGAGTTCTCGTCGACCAACTTCCTTTTGATGATGGTAATCGTTGTTGTTGGACCCTCACGCCTTTCTGAGACCTTTTGCGTTGCAAAGCTTGGCACCCCGGAACTTTCTCTGATAGGCGTAGAAAACCCCGCAAAGCAAAACCTGGTAAGGGGGAGGCGGATCTGGGTCTAGGGCTGAGATTGGAGTTTTACGGCCTATCAGACTGGAACGCTTCAAAAGAATTCTTCGATTATCCTCACCAATCAGAAGCAAAAAGCAAAATCCGCAATGATCAGACCTCGCAATGGCTTGCTTGGTCAAAGCGCCTTGATCTTGTTGTGGACGTATGGTAGGTAGGTCATTCATCGATAACAGAAAAAAGAATCTGGATTTGTTCATTACCGTGGTTGACGACGCCTCGAGAAGCGGGATACAAACAACCAGTGACCATGGCTGCGGCAGAGTCCGAGGGGAATGACTGGAATCTTTCAACCACACGTGTAATTGTACGGAGTACGGAAGACATGGTCGACATCCCTTGCGACATCCATCGATGGCTTAAGCTGATCTCTACTGTCCTAGCACTTCAACGCTACATACCGTATCTCATTCTCCAACTGACACGGTAACCCAACGCCTTTGCTAACGCCACCAACATGAGGGCGACAAACAGGGATTCGATGATGACAACGGCTGGGGGAATCCACCTCATCCTGTGTCGTGAATGGCGAAAGCCTTTGCTTGGGCGAGGGGCTCAACGTTGACAGAGGAAGGGTGAATTGACCATACGACCAAGGAGCGCTAGCAGAACCAGACATTTCGCGTGTCAGTGCCATTTCCTCGAGGGCTGCGTTTAGAAAGTAGCGCTTCCGAACCTCCAATCTGGGGTTCTGACCGCCACTGGTAGCGTCAAGCCAGATCACAAAGCACGATATCAAGTTTTCCTACACGTACACACACGTACAAGTGCGACAGACCAATCTCGCAGATATGCTGGTGTACTAGGAGCTCGCTCGAACCGTTTCGGCAATTTCCCTGCAACATGATCACGGCTTGTCTTCAAGCCATCGTGTTAGACCCTCAGCACGCAACCGTGGATCCCTCGGATCCTATCTTATCCCTGAGGCGGCGAGGCCTTGACTGAAAGCTGCCGGAAGCAAAACCAATTGATAGCCCGATATCATACTCGTTCCCCAAGCAAAAGGTCTGAGTTTCCCGAAATCAAGATCTGTTAATCCAGCACTGTTCCCACGGGTATCTTCCCTAACCATTTCACCAAGAAACGCACTAGGTGGGTGCACGATCTCAAGCCAAAGGATGCCAATAGGCCTGAATCTGCGAGTCTGAGGCTTTACATGCAATAAATATGCCATCTCTGCCACAAAGGCTGAGATTATCAATCTTCGCTTAGGAACAACGCCGTAATTCTAAAGAGCCTTCTGGCTTAAAAGAATGCTTTCTAGAAGGCCGGATCTCTTCGTGGAAGGATTCGATACCTGGGTTCCCTAGCGACTTTAGCCTGCTAGGTAAGAGAATCTTTGGCACTAATGGTAGTCAGTAGTTGTACGAGGCGGGTGACAGAATTCTCCCGCCCCTTGAAAATACTATAACTTTTGGAATTTTTGATCTATTCACAACAAATCGAATTTGCTTAAAATTCAAGAGGCTTATATAATAGCTTCATTGCTACAGCCTGATATTTTTTTTAACTCAACTGATGTAGTATTGCGTTTGCTGTATTTTGGTTTAGTGAACGGCTCTGAAATTTGAGATATTCGCTTATTTAGGGGGTGGGAGAAATCTGTCACCCGCCTCGTACTAAGAACAGTTAACCTCGACTTGCCAGATCTTGCTGACGTCCCCTCAGCGTGATACAGCAAAGACCGCATGAAGGAATTTTCATGTAGAATAATGCCACGCCAATGGGTCAGCATACCATAACATCTGCTTTGCCTTGCTTTTGTTACAGCATCCATTGCAAAGCCATACCACAAGCAGCATGTTGCAGAACGCAACAGTGCAATAATATTGCGAGCTTGTCTACCACGTCTTATATAACAATCTTTTTCCAACAAAAACCCCTTCCGTTCAATCCTTTACCAGCTAACACTTTCCCATCACGTCTTTTCTCGAAGTACGAACAGCAAGGAAAGGGATAGACAACCCCACACATGAACTTATCCGATCTCGAACATCCATCCCCCAAAACAGCCACTTCGTCGCTCACCAACCCATCCCTCCATCGTTCTTATTCGAGCTCTTTTCAGCATCGCCCTAACGCTCCGCACGTGTCAAACACCTCGACCGAAAGATTCGACCGAGTCGAATATAGTATCCGAAAGAAGGCAACTCTCATGCCAGAGAGTCTACACGAGCAAGTCCGCTATTCCATACACGTCTGCCACGTCATTAACGCGAAGCTTCCATGTGACTAAAGTCTCAAACTCGTGGAATTACAATTGCAGAACCCCCAAAGCGCCGCGCTTCCTCCAACTTCTCCGCCTCGTAGCCGATCATCGACGTAGAAGTCAAACTGTTACCAACTAGAAGGGCTCAGCTTTCCAGCCTCCACTGATACTAACCTCACAACCACGCCGTCGATTCTTCGATGTAGAAGCAACTCCGGAAAATCTAAAAAATTCAATTCTTGAGCGCACGAAACTTCGGGCCACGTCTTCCTTCCTCTCTCTGCATTACGCCCGCGGAAACTATTGGCGTCCGAGGAAAGTCGGAATCGCTTCATGACTGCAAGCGGAGAGAAAGAAAAACGACTAAAGGCGCGGAGGTGCAGATGATGAAATCTACACACGTATAAGCCTCAGGCGCGTGGGAAGTTTCGTATGTACTGTACATAGGGCATAGCAGACGGGGTTATGGCAGCGCGGAATTGCTGGCGTGGATTCTCTGGCAGGCACGAGAGTTGCCTTTTTGGTACTAGACCGCCCACTCAACACTCAACTGTTGCTTCGGAGGTTTCCGTGGGCGAGGCAGATCTACTTCCTTCTTGTTTCATAAAACAGAATATACAGAAAAATCCTGCTTCTATACCTTCTTTTCCGCTTTTTCTTAGCTATACACCCCCCTTTCTTTCTCAGGCCCCCTTCACCGTTTCCGCAAGCGAGGCAGATCTACTTCCTTCTCGTTGCATCGAATACAACATAAAGGGGAACCCCCTCCCCTTCCCCACCCCCCATCACACTCCCCATGCCCCCTTCCCTCATTCCCCCCCATCAACCCCCTTCCACCCCCCCTTCCACCTTCCCCAGCCCCCTCCTTCCCTTCTCATTCCTCTATCCCTCACCCCCCCCCCCCCCGCCTTCTTCTCCTCCACCCCCTCAAACCCCCCACTCTTCTCCCATCCCCATCCCCACCACCGCACACGCACATCTAAACCGTAAAGGCTCCCGGTGCGTGAACCCGCGCTCTTGCCACCGTGGATGAACAGTACGTGCTGGGCTGCTTCGCGGCGCCTGTGGGGAATGAATGGGTGGGATGGGAGTTAGGTCGGGGCTAAGGGGGGGACATGGATACTTCTGCGAGAACGGATGGATCAGTGATCTTCTCGGTTGTTGGTGTAGGGTGGCGGGCGTAGATTCACCGTCGTGCGCATCATGTATAGCGTGGGATCTTGGATCTTACGAATGAATGAGGACGAAGTAAAGTCTGTGATATGGTCTGACAACTCAATTTTCCAAACCCTCTTTCTACAAACGAGAGAGAGAAATGTGACATATCAAAAAATATCATCAAATCTGCATCAACACACAGATCCGCACTCCAAGTTTCAAACTCACCTCACCAATCAATCCAACCATCTACTATCCAACCCCTCCAAAAACCCCAATTCAACATTAACAAAGCTCCGCCAAAGATCCACCTCCAACCTCCACGGATCCGTCTGAATCGCATACGTCGCCGCCGCCGCCAGCTTCAGCAAATCCTTCTCATCCGTGCCCATGACCAAGAACAAATCGCGCTTCACGAGCACTCGATCTCCAAACTTGCGCTTGAACGGCTCGAGCCGCATTCGGGCTTGATGGTTCATGCTCCATTCGGAATACGGCATATCCTTTGGGATGAATTTCCATTCCCAGGCGCGGCCCTGCCCGTCGTGAAAGGCAATGGCCTGGCGTCTTTCTAAGCCGATAAGGAGGGGGTAGAAGTGAGGGGCGGACCAGAGGCGCAGGGCGGCAAAGCGGGCGGTCGGGTTGTCCTTTGCGAATTTCCGAGCGCGGCTGAATAAGTATTCGGTTGAGGGCGGGTCCTGCATGCCGGCATTGAAGGTTATGTCGTGCATCATGTCGTGGAAGTCGATGAAGAGGTCTGGCTCGCGGCCGTCGACCTTGGCAGCAATGGCCTGGCCTGCCATTGGTGGTGAATAGCCACTGCGGATAATACCTTCTCGGTACACTGTGTTACAAGCTGGTTAGTATCTATCCTTGATTCCCCACGAGATCCACTTACGATGCGCAATAATAGGCCTAATAGCTTGGTCCCAATCATCTGGGAAGTTCTCGTCAAGATCTCCTTTCTGTTGAACATCCTTCCACTCATTCCAGAATTGCTTTGGCTGGGTCTTGGTGCTATTGTGCCTCTTCCTATCTGGTATGGTTTTTGCACGCTCCGCCTGATCAACAATCAGGTGGTTCTTGAGTTCCTCTTGGAGATCAGGTTCGAGGCATTCGGTGGCAGAAGGGAAGAACATTGCCATTCTAGCAAAGGCGTCGTGCATGTCAGGAAAGACACGACGATGTACATGAGGGTTTATGTCTAGAAATGCGAGTGGGCCAATGTAGGCGAGTGGCTTCTTCTTGCCATGTGCTTCATCCAGTTTTTTGACTAGGTCCAACATATCGGCGTACTTTTGTTGTCCACATGGCTCGAGATCAGCTTTGTGCCAGGCTGCCTTGAAGACTATGTTTAATCAGCGTACGTAACATTACCCAGGGCAAATAGCAATGAACCCATACCTTTCGAACTCTCTCTTCTTAGAAAGCGCGTGAACTGATCTTTCATGCCTTGGTCTGGATCTTCCGAGTCTGGCGAGTCGACATTGTCAAGATGTCTCGAGTAAAACTGGATAGCTGTGTTTGCATCCTCGGTCATAGGTCCCTGATAATCTTCCGGATTCTCGACCTCGTACTCATCATCAGTATCGTCATTTTCCCAATCTTCATCTTCGTCTTCGTCTGCCTCGGAATCCTCATCCATGCATGTGTGCTCTGGGCCAGAGTAGCCTTCTCCGCTAGGAACGTCTTCGTCGGTGTCCAGGTCGTGCACAAATCTTTTAAAGTCAGGAGCTTCGTATTCTAGCTTTTCCATCTTGTTCATCTCTGCTCCGATCGCGAATCCGTTTTCCTCCCCTAGAGTCTCCTCGGGGAACAGAACCCTGTCCTCTAGTGCATCCGCGTCGTTATAGAAGAGGAACTTGGGTGGTTTCTCCATGACCTCCATATTCTGGCCGCGAAGTTGGAAACGCGCGCCCTCGTGCTGGATTTCATCGTATATGCTCTCGGCCTCTTCCTCTGCCATGATTTCGTGTACGCGGTGGCTGCTGTGGTCTCGAGCCAAAGTTTTAAGGATTGGCGCTGCGACGTTGTACGTGTCCCGCATGCTGCGGAAGCGGTGTGCTTTGAATAGCATCTAGGGATTTCCTCCTGTCAAAATTCGCGCCACACATAAAATATGCAACGGTACTTACTTGGGTGATCACACTATACACGTTGGAGAATTGCTTGCCTGGCTCAAGATCCCACACGATGACGTCGTAATAGTCGTTGAATCTGAGGGTCCATTTTCTGTTGGCGTCAATTTCTTCGAATAACTTTGTCCCGACCTCTTTCACGATATTCCAGGAGTTCTTGCTTGCCCTGCCTACACCGGACTTTTCTCGAACAAGCCACAATTCATCCTCAGGTGGTGCTACTAGGATTCGACCTGTTTTTGCGTCTCTAACAAGTAGCAGCACGCGATGCGTTTGCATGGAAAGATAGCGTATTAGTCGACGACTGGCCTGGTCCGTACGGGAAATGTGAGCTGCAACGAAATTTCTAGCCTCCATAATAGCATGGGCTCGGCGTATGTGACCACGCGATCCAGACTGATGATGAACAGACATTTTGGCTGCATCTCTGAACTCTTGATATGGGAAGAAGCCCTAATACCATTTAGTCCATGAAGCCAATGTGCAACTGAAGAGATTTATAGAACTACTTGCCAGTTGAAGGAATTGCACTTTGAGCCGATCTCCTATATACTCCAACCAATTGGCGGCTGGGAAGAACTGATACACGGCAAGGATGTTCAGTTCAAAGAATTCGTCCCAATGCCGGCATAGATTGACAGCATCAAAAAGGTTACTGTCATTGGCGATGATACAAAAATGGAGCCACCCTCCACGATTCATAGCTTTCTCACTTGGGTAGTTGTAGATGACTTTCCCGCAAACCTTGATGCGCATTTTCTTTCCACGATCCTCTGTCTCGTCGGCGAAGGTACCGAAATCGATGTACGCACCACTAGATCCTGTGCCTTGATCCATGATCTTCCGCTTTTGTTGTTCGCGCTTCTGTAATTGCTTACTGCGTTTCGAGTTCCAAACCTCGGGGAGATTGTTGCGACGACGTGTTGAAGGGAGTCGCCATGTCGTATCCGTCTTGTCATTTTCCCCAGATTGATCCTCTTTCCCATCATCTGTCTCCATAGATTCCTCCTCTTCGGCACGAATGAGGTCCGCACACGCATCTCGAACTTCCTGAAGTCCTGGATTCTCCATTGCCAGACATAAATCTCTCAAATCGCTGTCGTGAACCTCTTTGTCGTTCAAAAATTCTTCGACACTATTAGCCCTGATGGCAGCAGGGAACAGGCTTGCATGGGATAGCAACAGCCGACAGAATAATAGATGCTTGATCTCCGAGATTTCCTCCAGCAGTCGGTGAATCTCGCCGTCCGGTAAAGGTGCACTTTTATGTGATAATTCCACAGGATTTTCGATCGTCCCGCGGACCAACATCACTCCGTGAGCGTACTCAACGCCTTCCCCCAAACGCTTGCGCATCTGTGCTTTGGTATCTAAGTTCGTCTTGTCGACTGAGCCCTTATTCGGCGACTTCTTCTTTCCACTTGCGTGTACTGTTTTGGAGTTATTTGGAGTGGTGTTCCCACCCATGTCCGTATCCTCGTCTAGATCTTCTTTGAGCATGAGAAATAGGTTGATCATGTCAATGTAAGTGCCACGCTCATCTTCTACCACGTCGTCAATAGGATCCCAAATTGCCTCTTCGTCCTCCATAGACATTCTCTCGTTATAGGCCTGATCAAGATATTTGTCTTGACGCTTCATGTCTTCTTTTGCCCTTAGCTCTTTCATCCGAAGCTTGAACTGGTTCCAATGACGCTTGAATAGCGCCGCCTCCTTTTTGATCTTCTTCTTCTCATTGTCCCGCTGGGCTTCCTCCTTATCTTGGCATTCGCGAACCCATTTGAACCAGTTCTGCCTTTTGAACATGACTTCCGCAGTGCGTCGCTCTAAACGTTCTAATGCGTGCGTCACTATAAATTTCTGGTTTTGTAGGTTATCAAGGTAATGTTGGTGTCCATAGCTGTGGAGGATCGAAGTCAGCCAGTGTGCTAACGGATTGGAAAGGGCTTGGCTTACTCCATGTTCATCGAAAAGAAGCGAGTGTGGTGGATTTTTCGGGCACGAATGACACGATCAAGAAGAGCATATCTCAGCGCAAGATAGCTGTGAAGCTCACGGAGTGTGGCTTCGGACTTTATATCAGCGAAAGTCTGATTAGCCAGAGGAGTGGGATTCGAGGCAAGATAGCTCGGTGGAGACTCTGCGAGAGCGTCGAGACGAGCATTTCGGATTTTGTAGCCTCTATAAAGGCCTTGATACAATCTTAGCCAACAAACTCAACGACGACTGAAATGGTAGAATACCTTGACACTGTTTCGAGTGGAATGGGCAGAACAGGCCATTGAGCGATGTGGCTTCGTCATCGCAGCGCGATTGATCTGACACGTTAAGGGCAGAGCATTTGGGAGCCATATTTACAAAAGACCCTTCTCCAGCAGTGATGGAACAATTGATGCAGAGAAATGCCAGAAAAAGTCACGGAGTAAAACGCGTTCCGTAAGCGCGTTGGTGCACGGGCCATATATGGCTTATTAAAAGCCTACCTCCTATTTGAAGCCACCTCGCATAATTTTCTTAACGTCTTCCTCCAGCAACACTACTACAACAAGACCTGACTATGAGATGTCCAACTTCCACCTAACCGCATCATTACCAGGAAACACCGTCATATCAAAGGCGGCCGTACGATATAATCCCTGTTGGTCTCTGAGAGACTATCGTTATGTGGAATATCATTAATATGGGGGTCGTACCTCAAACTCAAGATAACGTATCAAGGACCACAACCAGTCACAGTAATAAAATCTAAATCAGACCTCTGAATAGTAGCGAAGTCAAAATCAACTTTGTACGAGAAGACAAACGGAATTCTAAAAGTACGATATACAAACCTCGAAGCCAAATTCATAGAGGAGAAGTATATCCATAATCCTACTAATCGAAGCAACCCTTCCCAGCTCATTCCGAATATCTACTTTTGAGGTATTTTAGTTATGAACCGTAATCGCAGTAGATCTTTAGAAGACTCATTGTTTCAGACCACATCATCCTAATCTTTCTCTTCCGTTCGAAATGAGGGTCAGGACGTTGCGAAGCATTAACAAGCATGATGGATGATTTCCACGGCGTTGGTCACTGAGGGGGTTTGTAGACATTCTCTTTCAAACTTGATTCTATGCACATTACTCTGAGTCTTTTCATAAACCTTCGCTAGCTTGAATAGATTCCAAATCTATCAAGACTGATACAATGTCTAACACAAGTTGAGGAGAGGACCGAGTGTTTCCAGAGACTGACCTATATGATAGTCATTAACGCCGCAAGTTCGACGGCGGTTCTTCTAGCATGGAAGTCCAAGCTGCTGCTTGCTTTGGGGTTTGAAGTGAGGTCTGTCAGTGGATCGACGGTTTTCGAGGACTGGGGTTGAACATATCGCTGCAGCTCTCGGTCTTCGAGTTGACATTAGATCTAGAAGTCTAGCATTCTACCTCGTCTCCAATTGACCTTAGTTCTGATACTGGGGGTGAAACTGTACGGCATGCCATCTGACCAGCCGCACAAGGTGGCCTGCACTATCTACAACAGCCGACAAACCAAAGTGGCTCTTATTGCAGGGTTCTTCTCATTGCGTCAGCCTTCAGATGGTCACCTGCGAGGCAAAGTACAGCTTGAAAGTAACCTCGATACTCTGTATTCTGGTGATAGAGGTCGACATGTTCAGGCTTTATCACTCCACATGGCAAGATCAGTCCCGTCCGCGCAGACTCACTCTTGTCTCCATTAGAAGCCCGAGTGTCATTTTCAAAGTGGCCAGGACGTTCCGCGTACGCTTTCCCGGCCCAGTCTGAGCGTTCTCTTTTCCCTTCAATCGCTTTCGATTCAATCTGTTCACTTTTTCCGCATCAATCTCATCGAAGCATTTCGTCTGGTTCATAACGTTTAAGCGGCATTGAGGTCTGTGGTAGATCTGCAAAGCATTCTCGCAAGCCAGATAATTAGCTTCCCGAACATATCAAAAGGGCAGTCTTTCGATGCATCGTCGAGCTCGTCAAGAAGAGGAAAGCGTCGCAAGTCGTTGCATAACTTCGGACACCACCTCGGAAGTTTTCTATAGTCGACTGGTAGAGATAGCTCATCAATAACGGGCAAGTCCATGCTAGAGAAGAATGCAATGGACGCATAGCCGGTGATTCTACGGCATCGAGTGGTGTCGGTTGGGGCATGTGCGACGTCTGCGAAGCTGTGATTTAATCAAATGCCTTGATTATCGGCGAAGGAAATGGGAATTCGTGGCTGGTTGAATGAAGTGATCCTTACCAGAACCTATAGTAAGCCTACACCAAAGAGTCTTGGATCTTATATATCTACAACCGTGAAGTGAACCCTAGGTTTGATGTATTCTAGATTAGATGCCTAAGATAATAGAAACAAAGTTTACAATCCTCAGGTTGTCATCACGTGACATATACATATCATAGAAGGCAAATCACCGAAGTCAAGTTGAGTTGATTTGTCTTTACAATCAAATTGCGTCCCATGACTGAAGATTCTTTTCGTCTACTTCGTCTCGTCCCGCAGCTATTCAACTGATATACCGAAATTTCAGCAGCGAAATTCGAGATTGTGGGTTATTCGATCAGATATATCCACTTGACTGTAGACTATGTAATTGACTTTCCTGTAATGAAGAGTTTAGCGAATCAACCACTTGTCTTCGATGAAAGCCGACTACTACTACTCCTTCCAAACCAGTCCAGCAACTATTCTTAAGCTCTGTCATGACGAACCGTGTGAGCTCTCGTTAATCGTCTCCAGTTGCCGAGTGAATGGTAGGGATCCTTCCAGGCAGCAGCGGCAGTCTCGCTACTGCGCCACCATCTTCAAATAGCACTTCACGGATCCGAGCACTAATTGCGAATTTGTACAGGTAGATGCGTAACAGAAGTACATTGTACTGCTTTACCAGACTCGAAGGGCATTACGCGTTCATGGGCGTAGTTGAAGGCATAAAGGCGCACTGCGCACGAGGCGGAAACGTTGATGGTAGTCGTGTATACCTTCCCTTTGTGTTTCAAGGGCGACGTTCAAGAAGTGGCTGGCAAGGAATGAACAGGCTGGAGACGGTTGTGGAAAGATAGATCTGAACAATCTGATATGATGGAACATCTCTGCAGCCAGTTCTTCAACAGCCCACAATGTCGTAAACAAGTTAGCGGCGTATTTTAGTGCAGGGACACGCGTTGAGAACGGCTGTGATATGCAGTCATGGTAGGCAGCAGACTACTATATAGACCCTCGCTTCTGTGAGATGCCTCACATAATCATCTGCTCCTAGGATTTCGTCCCCGTCTATTCTCTCAAAATATATTCGGAGTAAGAACACAATAGGCAGTGTTCGCAATGCTTTTTCCAGCACTCGTCTTCCTTATAACCCTCGTGGGCCTCTCCCATGCCATCAAATACTGTCCCCTCCTTGGCGCCGTCTATCCGGTTCCTCGGAACGTCAATTCGAATACCTTGACCCGTAGCACAGTGGCAAGCCTTACCAAGGCTCTAGACCAGGCTATCCGTCAAAACAGGACGCCCTACGGGGGGTTCTCTTCTGATTCAAACTCCTTCTCCTTAAGTGTCATCTCCGCGAACGAAGACAAGCCAATTTTCCAATACCAGCATACAGCAAAGTTGCTTGATAATTCAAGTACCACAGCTGTCACTGGAGACACCATCTTTCGGATTGGGAGCGTTTCGAAGCTATTCACGACTTTTGCGCTGCTTCTGCAACAAGGGACAATCATCTTCGATGATCCAGTCACAAAGTTTATCCCTGAACTGGCCGATATCGCAAAGACCCAGGCAGATGGGACATTTGACCCTGTTAGCGAGGTTCAGTGGAAAGATGTTACGATAGGGGCGTTGGCGAGCCATCTAGCAGGAATAGGCCGAGACTGTGAGTGCACCTGGTCCCTACCAGTCTGTTCCGGTAGCTATCATGAGCTCACATATCGATCGATTCTCTTCAGATAACAACGGCGACCTTGCCGGCTCAGATATCCCATTGCTCAATGGTATATTTCCAGCCTTGAATGGCTCAGACATACCAAATTGCAATGTGATAGGAAAGAACCCAGCATGCTCAAGAGACGGTTGGTTCCCTTTCAATGCTTTGCTCAATTGGTGAATTGCTGTTGACATTTTATAAGCCTTTTTCCGCGGTTTCACAGCCCGCCATCCAATCTTAGCTCCATTCACCACGCCTGTATATTCCAACGCAGGGTTCGTTATCCTCGGGTATGTTGTAGAAAAGATTACTGGCCAACCGTATGAGACTGCAGTAGACGAAAGTATCTTGAAGCCCCTGGGTATGGCCCGTACCAGCGTCACAAAGCCTTTGCACGATTCCCAGGGCGTTATACCCAAAGGTGGCAATTACGCATGGGGACTTGATTATGGAAACAACGGCCCGTAAGTATCCTCAGTCTCCAATGTCAGTATGGCGGTGCTAATGTTGATGTCACAGAGCTGGTGGACTTTACTCGAGCACAAATGACCTCTCTAAACTCTCTCGAGCGATTCTCAAGAGCTCTTTGCTGCAGCCAGTCGAAACAAGACGTTGGCTCAAGCCTCGCGCCAACACAGCGTCCCTCATGTCCTCTGTGGGTGCTCCGTGGGAAATTGAGAGCATTACGAGAAACACCTCAGATAAAGAAGTCATTGATCTCTATACCAAATCCGGTAGCACCGGGATATATAACTCCCTCATAGTACTCATTCCCGACTACGAGGTCGCCTTCACAGTGCTGACGGCAGGCGACGTGTCCACTCTCGTGAGTATGTTATCAGAAATGATTGCAGAGACTTTCCTTCCGGTAATATACCTAGTCAGTAAAGAGGAGGCAGCTGTAGCTTTTGGAGGAGTCTACGAGTCGCCCGGCGCTAACAGCTCGTTGTCGCTGATTGAGGACGACGGACCAGGGCTACTCATCAGCAATTGGATTGGTAACGGCACGGATCTTCTTGCCGTTTATGAGAAAATCGGAGGGGTCATAGTAGAGGCAAGAATCTACCCCACAGGTCTGAAATCATCAGCCATGAGCGGAAACTCAACTGCAGACGTCTCATATAGGGGCGTCTTTCAACCCGTACCGGACACGAATTCAACGTACCGCCACAGACAAATCTTCAACGAAGATTGCACGACTTGGTTCGGGGTCGATGCGGTTGTATATGGGCATAATGCTGTCGATGAGTTTGTCTTTCAAGTTGACCGGCATGGCAAAGCGCTCAGCGTGGAGCCTCGAGCGCTCCGAATCCATCTTGCAAAGAAAATTCAGCTTTCGGGGACAAACAATACTGTCGTTAAGGGTGGCTAAGGGTCTATTCGGATCACTGTTTGTGGTCCCCAGCAAAGGCTGCAGCTTGCATTATCTGCTTCGTTAGTACCTGTTCTTTCTTTTACGGCCATGGTCATAATCCATGGTCTAAGACCTCTGTGTCGCACATAGTACCAAAATCCTCTTTAGTGGGTGTAATGATATAGATGGTTTTCTACACCTTCCATCAAAAGATCCAGAGTATGCGTGACAGCTTCTATCCAGAATGGACCTGCCATGCAAGAATCGAGTGTGCACTTTCACCAGGTAACTGCCATAGTGCTCCCCGTTTCCATACTCGGACAACCAGTGGCTGAATGTGGGAAAAAGCGTTGCTGGTTGAGGTGCGACTAAATCAAGAAGCTGGCCATGGCATCTACAGCAGGAAACACCAATTCCGCCTCGGCAGCGCATATGGTATTTCTCAACCGCCCGAAAGAATTATCTGTGAACCAAACAGAATATCAGCAAGAGAGCTAAGCCATAGACCGCGTTGCGTACCTTGAGCCGGCCTTACCCAATCATTGGGATGGTGTAAGTAGATACATCAGGTTCCATCCCTTAGTCTATCATTGGGCCAGGTGATTACTACATTTGTTTGATTATAGAAGAGCCATCTTTGCGGTGCGTCTTTCAACTGAAAGGTTGCAATAACGAGTGCAGTCATGTAGGTACTAACTAGTACGACGACTGACAAATCTTCAGTGACGTCAGCAGCCAAAGACCAAGAATATTTAATGAAGTAGATACTTTACTCACTTCATGTTTCCTTATATCAAAACTTAGCATATCGAGTCTTTGCTGGTTTCGCAGATGCTTCTCAATCACCTAATCTCTCGAGCTGCGTTTCTCTAAAATCTCCAACCAGTAATAACTGATAACTAAATTCCTTTCGTTGGGAAGATTATTTTTAATTCAATTGAATCACAACATCTTCTTGCTTCGGCAAAATCCCTGTTGTCTAGCATCTTCGTTGGAAATAACAGTCCAGCAATATTATGGCTGCAGCTACAGGTCCGCCAACAGGCGCATTACCGTATATGACTCCGTTCCCTGTTGCAGATGACCCACCTCCACCACAGCCAATCCCAGATGTTCTGCATCCCGAAAAGACACTCGCTGAGCGGGCGTCAGCTCGGTTTTCTCTGAACGGAAAGCACGCGGTCGGTACGTATAGTATTCTCAACCCCAAAAGTTGGGGCGAAGTAGTCGAACATTGACTGAGAGCTACTAAGTTACCGGCGGAGCCCAAGGGCTTGGCCTCGTGTGTGCGAGAGCATTGATTGAGCACGGAGTATCTCACCTGGCAATCTTTGATGTTGATGATGTCAAAGGCTCAGCAGCGGTAGAGCATTTCTCCTCTCCAAGTAAAGATGATACGCCTATCGTCGTCTTCAAGAATGTCGATGTACGCGATGAAGCTGCAGTGAACGACGCTGTAGATGACATTTCCAACACCTTTGGTGGCATAGATATCCTGCTTTGCTTTGCTGGCATCACTGGTTGTGAGCTTGCCGTTGACTATGATATTAGCAGATGGAGGAACATAGTAGATGTCAACCTGCACGGCTCGTTTCTTGTAGCTCGTGCGGTTGCCAGGTAAGAAATCACCGTTTCAATCATTTCCAACATAAAGTCACATTATTCAAGAAGCTAGCAGAGACATTATCGCCCACCAATCCAGCGGCTCCATTGTCTTCACCGCCTCCATGTCCGGCCACATTGTCAACACGCCTCAGCCACATCCAGCCTATGCCGTCTCCAAAGCAGGAGTTCTTCATCTTACCCGCTCCTTGGCTGCAGAATGGGTTGGTCACCGAATCCGCGTCAATTCAATCTCGCCGGGCATTATGAATACCCGACTGTCTGGTGGCCCTGCCCAGGCCGAGTTGAGGCGCTTGTGGATGGAGCGCTCTCCACTGGGATTTGGCGATCCCGAGGACTTGACTGGAGCAGTTGTCCTGCTGTGCAGTCCGGCCGGGAAGTTTATGACAGGAACTGATATTGTCATCGACGGTGAGTTTGATTTGCTCCAGCAAGCCGGAAATAGACTTAGGGAAGCTAGGTGGTTACACAATCTTCTAGTTAATGACTTGTACGTTTGTTGTAAGTTTATCCAACTCATTGTACTCGATGCGAATGCATCTCCAAGACAATCAACTTACTTCTTGACAGTCAGCCACACCTGGCGCCTCTAACTGCTGTAGCACAGTAGCATCGCAGAGCTTTCCAAATGAGTTCATCGAGACCAAATCGTTCACACGTTAACACATTGCACTATTATTGGGTTTCATAGCGTCGCAGGGGCAGATATGGGCTATGCTTGGGCACGTGTTGGGGGGCTACCTATGTACCTTATGCGCAGGCTGGAGTTCGGTTAACTAGTCTAGCTGGAACCACGAGACGTTAAGCCACCTCCGCCATCAGCCATCAGCCACAACATCTTACACCTCCACGTAAGCTTATGGAGAGTACGGAATACTGTACCACCAGAACACACTCTCTCCCAAACACGACCAATCAATCGCCCCTATGAACAATGGCAATGGCAAATATGAGTGCAACTTCACTGGTGCCGGAATCGTCTATCATACCTTCGGTACTTCATAGCAGCCACTGTCAGCTTCTTACTTGCATCACTAGCGCGCATGAATCTCGGGTAGTGAGTGGTACAGTATAAGTACCTACCTAAACCTCATCCCTCACTTCCCCTCCATACACCCCCGCCATCAACTCTCAATCCTCAATCCATCCTCGAACCTCAACAACCAAGGGACTTACTCACCCTCAACCGCCATCCTTTATCTCCATCAACCACAAACAACCATGTCCGACCAATACGGCCAGCAGCCCTACGGCCAAGGCCAGCACCAAGGACAACAGCCCTACGGCCAGCAAAACTACGGCCAGGGCCAACAACAGCAGCAGCAGCCATACGGCCAACAAGCTTACGGTCAAGGCCAGCAGCACCAGGGCCAACAGCAAGGTTACGGCCAGGAGAGCTACGGCCAGCAGGGCCAGCAGGCTTACGGCCAAGGCCCACAACAACACCAGCAGGGCTACGGCCAGCAGGGACAGGAGTAAGCACTCCTTCCCCTCCTTTCCCACCCAAAACCCCAAATCCACTCTCAAAGCCCACCACCACTGACACACCCACCAGCCAATACAACCAGCCCCAACCCCAACAGTACAACGCCGCGGGCGAACCCATCGGCCCCGACGGCGAGCGCGGGCTGGGCGGCGCCCTCGCCGGCGGGGCTGCCGGCGGTTTCGGCGGGCACCAGATGGGCCACGGCATCCTGGGCGCGATTGGCGGGGCCATCATGGGAAGTTTTGCGGAGGATAAGCTCAAGGAGCGGAAGGAGCATAAGCAGGAGGAGCAGAGTGGGTATGGTGGGGGGAGTCAGAGTGGGTACGGTGGGGGGAGTCAGGGGGGGTATGGTGGAGGGAGTCAGGGGGGGTATGGGGGGAGGGAGGAGAAGCATGGGCATCATAAGCATCATGAGGGTGGGCAGGGGGGGTGGGGGAATTAGTGAGGAAATGTCGTGGGGAGGGATGGGTGATGGGTTTATGGGAATGGGTTGAGATTCGGGGGTGATGGGTGATGGGTGATGGGGTGATGATGCTGTATGCCTTTGAGAAATGCTTGACCGTGCTTCTGGAATTTGATGACGATGACGAGCTACATTCACTTTCTCGACCATCATCTTTCACTCCTGCTACCATTCTTATCGTGATAGGGGGGTTAATTGTTCTTCGGCCACTGTCCATTCTTTCGAACTTCGACAAAGAGACATCTCAAATTAGCCAGCATGGCTGGCAACATTTCCCACCGCCAGCCCGCGGCCGGTTCGACCGAGGACATCGACTCACCCTCTCCATCGCAGCCACAACAGAGCCGTCTCGGGACTACACCCCTGCCTACAACTCCACACGTCAGCCAGTGCTCGGCCTCACTTCTATCTGTTACCCGACAGCTTCTCAAGCCTCCTCGCCGCGAATGACCATTATCTTCACTAAAGCACGCCTCGCCAGCACCGCAGGCGCTGCAAGCGCTTATCAAGACAATTATCAGCGGGGTGAGTAATTGCGCACGTAGGTGCTTTAGTGCAGTGATGATGCTGTAGATGTACAGTCGCGCCAAGGTCCTCAGCAGTGAGAATAGCAGCCGCATTACGTGAGAACTTTTCGTGGTTATGGCGGGTAAGCTCTAATTGTGTATCTCTCGCTCTGGATTAGCTAGGTTATAGGTTGTGAAGTTGTGAGTACAGTCAGCGAGTCTGATGCCCCCTAGTAGATATGTACGTCCTTACCAATCTTCGCCATCAAGAACGAATTTCGCAACTTCCCAGAAATCTTGTAACCCCCCTTCGAATCCGCTCTCGTTTTTCTCAAAAAAAAAAAAAAAAGGAAAATAGTACCATGGCAGATCGAAGCGACACAAACCACGGCTTCCGCAAATTCTTCAACGATCCCAAAACCTCCGTCATGGGCTACATTGCCGAAAACATCCCAGCGGATCGACTCCCAACCGCAGCGCAAGGGGGCAGACCTCCTGCGAGTCCCAGGCCGCAGTATGCAGATATGCAGCTGTCGAATTCGCAGAGCGGGAGCCAAGCTGGTAACCTAGGATATCAGAATCAGCAGGATCATGCGCAAAGCGGGAATGGGGGGTTGGGGTATGGAGCGCAAGGCCAGGGGAATGGTTTGCAGAGCTTTTCTCTGCCTCCTTCGTTTTCGGAACCGCCGACGAGCCAGGGGTATATGGCTTCGAATCTGAGCCAGCATCAAGTGGACCCTCGATACGGTATCGCTCAGCCAGAAGGCGCCGGTCAGGTTCCTCATCAGCATTCGGGTCTCTTTCAATCCATCTCGCATCTCGGACAGAGCTTGTCGTCGCATGGTGATCCGACGTATAGTCAAGAACTAGGTTACTTGAATTCGTCTGGGCAAGCTGTTCGACCATCTTCTGCCGCGCTGGGTCAGCGACCTCCACTCCCGGGAGCACGCCGGAAAAGCTCGCCGCAATCGGCGTCGAGGACGTATCATCGTATGATGCTTGAATTCGAGAGTAACAAGAACTCGTACTATACTGCTAGAGCACGTAAGCAACACTTTCCAGCGCTTTCAAACAATTGAAGTTGCTTTATAATATACTGATCTCATCTATTGTAGAGAACAAAACCTCAGGAAATGTCCACAGCAGCATATGAATTGGAGTCCCTTTCTCAGAAGATCTGGACCCTACGTCGTGACCATGCTGGTAATTTCGAGGAGTATTCTGATTTGGGACATGCGTCTGTGATCGCAAGCTGGCAGGCACAGTATGAGCTGTGGGCAGATACGGTACTAGATCTTCAGGATGCTCAGACCCTTGGTGGTGGTCCATCGCCATGGAGTGGTGACAATGGAATGCAGAGCGGTGGCCAGCCTGGATTGAGTGTGCAACAGGGAATGCCTGGGCAGAGCGTACAAAGCGGACCATCGATGCAGCAGCCAAATTCACTATATATGGGGAACGGCCAGGTACACTCTGGATCCCAGAATGGGTTTCCAAGCCAGCACCCACCGCCAGTCAACACGCAGAACGGCCAGCCAATGCAACCTGACCTTTCAGTGCAGGACAATCAACAAATGCAGCCTACGCCTCCAGGAGCTTTTCCTCAAAGCAACCCACCTATGCCCAACAACCTGTCAAGTGGGCCAAGCGTACCTCCCCAACAACAGATGCAAAATAGTCGACCTCCGCAGATGTCAAATGCACAGAGCCAGCCGCCAGGATCAGGCCCAAATTCAAATCCCCAACAGAATCAAGGCATGTCAGTAAGGCCAAACATGCCTTCAGGTCAGACCATGTCAGCACCGAACGGTCAAAATATGCAGCCTAACCAGAACATGCCACCAAGGCAGAATATGCCTCCTCAAAATGGATCAAACATGCCACAGGGTCAGAACATGCCACTAAGACAGAACATACCACCTGTCAACAGACAGAATCCCCAAATGCAAAACGGTCCTCCCCGCCCTAACCAAGGAGTCCCCGGGCCGCTTCAAGCGGGAAAAGGAGGAGGGAGGTAGGTACTTAGAAGCTGGAACATAAGGGCCAGTAGTAGATAAGGGAGCGCGAAAAACATAGCGTATGTCCAAAGACTTTTAAAGGTGTAGTTTTTCCGCGGAAGTGATATTTGCGAAGAAACTAGCAGAGACTGCAATCTCGAGGTTGCGCGTTGTTCAACGAGGAAAAAGTACGAAGACGACAATTGCAAATCTTGTTGAGACTTTCCACAATGTACTTTGAAACATCCAATGGACTTCCACTGGAAGACGCTCTATCTGCGAACTTCAGATGATTTCGCCTCAGCAACCCAATCCAAGCGATCCGGAAGCACATCTCATACAATCCGAATGATAGAGATGTCTGTGGCGCGTGCTTAGTTACTTAGTCCAGCCCAATCTAGGTTTCATGAGCCTAGGTAGAGTAGAGCTTGCTCATCATGGACGAAGCTCGTTCTCCAGTAAGGCGCAGGTACCATGCATGATGTTGTCGTTGAGTGTAAGAAGTACAGGGCACCGTACAGTCATGTTTACGAGAGGTGAAAACCTAAAAATCGTAAGCAAGCCCCAGTCCAACGCTTGCTGCGCACAATCTGAGTCTGCGTGCCATGTAGGGAGTACGGAGTACTCTACGATCGATCGGACGAGATGGCTGGTTCGAATGGGTCATAGATCATATACATAATAGAGGCGGAAAGGTTTGCTGTTGATTCTGGCGATGTGCCACAGCAGCGAATCTCAGCCGAGAAATGGAGATAGACGACATCAACAACATAACTTTCCGCCTCTATATGCAATGACTCAAGTATGACCCTTTCTCTTACCTAGTACCACAGTAATATCCGGCCACGCTGACATAGATAAATGGCTTGGTTGTTGCAAAGGCTCTGGAGTGGAAGAAGCCGCTGCTCTCATTCAACGGAGCGATGGAGAGGAGGCTGTAAACTTAAGGTCTTCAGGAAAGGCGGATGGATACAAGGGTGGATGTAAATGATTGGAGCGATCAGCCACAGTTTGGGGCCTGTCATACTGTATAGAGAGTAAGAAGTAAGACCGAATAATCGCTCCAGACTCCAGTGCTTACTTTATCAGCTTCGCACCTCGCTCATTGCCTCTGTGCTTCAGGATAATCCTCCTGTGCTTTCTTCGATCCCTTGAAAAGCTGTCCAGAAATTGTTTCCTTCCCTGGTCGGCAGATTTCTGAGCTATTGTCTGAAATCCATCCACGCCGTGCTTGCGATCATCTACTGTTTTGAGTTACTCCTCTCAAATTTGGCGTCGCTCAAGTACTCTTTCTTCAGCATGGCTGCCGCCTCGTACTACCAACCCACCCTCCATATCCCCCAACATGAGCAGCAACAAACAGGAAGCTACACCATGCATCCCATCAACCCAAGCTACGATACACCTCTCCCCCCGCTGGAAGACCCAGTTAGCCCAATAGGCTACGCCGCAAGCCAGAAACCACCGAACCCCGCCCAAAGACCCATCCTGTTCAATCGCCTGAGGGCGCAAAGGTACGAAAGGTTCAAGAGATGGCTGCGCATCCTCCGTATTCTCTCGCAGCTCGCCAGTATCCTGCTCAGCACAATCATGTTCGCAACCATGGTCTTTGTCCTCTTCAAATACCAATCCACCAAGAACCTGGCGCAAGAAGCAAAGAGCGGTGTTCATTCGATGATAAGTGCCTGGCCTAAGAACACAAAACTCTGGCCAACGATCATGCTACTTGCTGGAGCTGGGGTGTCGCTTCTAGTGTCGGCTGTTACTCTTTTAACCTACTGTCCGTGCTGGAAAAGGGCACGGCAAAGCTGGAAGATCACGGTGTTGAGGTACGCGATACACATCCTTGCTTGGCTTGTGATCACGACGCTATATAGATACGAGAAGAGTCTGCATGGCGTCAATAATGATCTCTGGGGTTGGTCGTGTGTTCACGAAGCGGATACCGTTCAGACTGCATTCCCTCAGCTAAATTTCAAGGCGCTGTGCGATGTTCAGGTAAGATATCTGCGATCTATATTATAGCCCAAAGACTGATTACTCGATAGTCGAATTCTTGGATCATTTCGATTGTGGAGGTGGCGCTAAAGGTTCTCTTTGCAATTGCGCACTTCGTACTTAACAGAAAGACACAGGATGGTGGGAAGCAGCGACTTGCGGATTCGTTGGGTGGCGCTACTTCAGATCTGCTTCAAGCTGTATATTGATCTTCTATGCGTGGTATTTGCGTGAGAAGATCCTCAACTGCTAATGGCATACTCGGTTGTATATAACGTGAAATACCGAATAACCTCCTTGTCGATTTGTTCAAGTTTTATTTAACCTGTCACACACTGGAGACTTGGGTCCTCTCTAGATGCTCATAAAATTTCGTCAGACTTTGAAAGGCCTAATCGAGGAAACGATTTTCCTTCAGAATTTGAGGTTGACAAAGATACGTACCTTTTCGCAGTTGTATTATTCCATGGCCCGTACCAATTCTCTATCAAGGCTTTAGATCAGTAGCATCGTGTCCTAGGACCGGCGACAAGAGAGACAAGAAAAAAACACGAAAAGGAACCTAATAACGACTATTGCAGCTCGAGGGGTCCTTGACAAACTTGTTTTGATAGGCGACACGCAGCTCTGCACATGGCATTTTCAATCACGCTGTTGTACTCTAGCAAAGCGTATATCCTGATATACGGCTGTATGCCGTCATTTCTTCTAGTGTCTTACTTCTTCAATATGCTGCAACCTAGCTTGTCGGTTTCCGTTCGAACCTTGATGCGAAAGTGAGGTTTGTGGTGACTCGCGACGAGATGGCAAGATGAGGGTTTGTTTTCGCAGCCTATTTCCAGGCTCTGCATGATGATTGGTCATCCTTTACTGACTTTGCCTTCTCCGGGAAAGACTGTCCTGAAATTGTTGCGGTTGACTTTGATGAGACCTCCTGAACATCCAGCCACACGTTTCGCAACCTTGAAAATATGAGGATCCCTCGGATGTATTCCGTACTTGAAGCTAATTCATGTAATAGCAGACCGGATTGATGGGATCTACAGGGAACTCAATCCTTCCCAGGGGTCTTGAAACCGGGTAAAAATTAATGCTGGATTAGCAGGTTTGGAATGGTTCTAGCAAGCACTTCAAGGTCACCAAAGCTGCGTAGAATGTGGGTGAAACCATTAAGGTCGTTGCACTTCCCAGCAGCTCGCCCCCAATTCTTGATTCTCAAGCACGATCATTATCCAAGCGCGTTCCAACAGTCGCATTACCTGTTGTGCAGCGCGTAATATGGGGTTATGATTGGCTCAAATCCCGGAGAGTGTTACAAAAAACGACCCGGAGCGGTTGACACTTTGGCCCGCGGGAGGGTAGGACGATCTATACTGGGCGCTTGCAAAGGAACTCTTTTAAAGCCATGTTTATCACCACTTTCCTGCTCGATTGACTGCTGGTCGTAAATTCTCTTGCTAGGAGGATATTATAACCAGCATCTCTACACGCCGAGGGACCCGTTGTAATCAACAGGACCCTGAAGCTTCAAGGATTTACGTACCGACACACATACAAACCACTGCTGCATCGTCCTTCGCTGAAACCAGTCCCTTGATCTTCAATGGCGACTGAATATCTTTCCGACAAGGAGGTCAATCCTCTTCTTAGTGAAGATCCGTTCAAGAGCGAGCAGAGCCAGAAGCTCTTCGAGGCCATTGATGAGCTCCGGACCTGTGGTGCAAACCACGATGTTGATCTTCCAGAAGTATTTTCCCTCTCGAGATCAGTGCATGTCAACATAGACCACTGACGGAACCAGCTCGTTATTGTTGGCGATCAATCAGTCGGCAAATCGTCCCTCCTTCAAAGTTTGACTGACATCCCGTTTCCTGTTGCGGGAAGACTCTGTACTCGATTCCCAACCTTGATTTTGTCGCGTCGAACGCCGAATAAGCCCGAGACCACGAAGATATCGATCGAACCGGCGATGTTTAGTTCATTCACAAAGGACCTGCACCCTGCCCGTGTCGAACGTTATGCTCAATTTACGCGTGAAAGCGCCAACATCACAGCCTCAGATTTTGTGGCAGTAGTAGATGAAGTAAACAACCTCCATTCTACAGTGATTGGCGTGCAATTGACCTTTGACACACATAGGCAACAGAACTAATGGGAATCACAAAGGCCGCGAAACCAGTTGATGGGCGCATGGAACCCTCATCAACATTCAAAGCCCAGAATTTTTCTGATGATGTCCTGAAGATTGAAATATCAGGACCCTCCCGTTCCTACTTCAGCATTATTGACGTGCCAGGGGTCTTCCAATCGCTGACCAAGGATTTGACGGAAGCAGAGAAGATGGGCGTAAAATCTATGGTTGCTTCATATATGAGACGGCAACAAAGCGTTATAGTGTAAGCACACCCCTCCACGACCGGATCACATTGCATGCTTACCCACCAAGATGCGTTGCGAGCGGAACAAACGATCTGGCCAACCAAGCGGCATTCGATATGGCGTCGGAACATGATCCTAAAGGTTCGCGCACTGTGGGAGTGATTACAAAGTGTGATGTTGCCCAAAACATAGATCAGGTAATTGAGACAACCATTCTCTTTAGGCTGCCGATGTTAACTTTCAGCAGGTCCTAGAGCTAGCGCAAAACAAGGAGAAGCACTTCGACCATGGGTGGTTTGTCATCCGGAACCGTACGCCAAGCGAAGTTCAAGAAGGATTAGAGCCTTTGGAACGGCATATAAGAGAAAAAGACTTTTTCGAAGCCCGCCCTTGGACTAAGCTTCCTGATGATCGTCGCGGCACGCAACCTCTGAAGAGATATCTAGCGGCTCTTTTATGTAGTCGTATTCAAGCGACTTTTCCGACCATACTCTCCACCATACAGACTCGTCGAGATTCGGTCCGAATCAAACTCGTTTCCTTGGGTACACCGCGGAAGACTATGGAGCAAAAAAGAACGTACCTTTCAACGATTGCACACGATTTTAAGTCATTGGCGTTACAAGCTCTCCGTGGTCGATACGATGTCATTTCTATGAGTGAGATGAGGTTGCGAATGAGGGTCCGAGAATTCAACGATGATTTTGCGCTGGACATGAGAACCCATGGTCACTCAACCCCCTTTATAGACATCCCAAAGATGGGATACGCCTCCAACGCCTTAAGCTCCGGTCCCGAGAACGCGTCTGGTTTATTTGGTTCTGGGAAGTCCCAACCTGTGAAAGCAAGCAGTAATCCGTTCGGAGGAAGCGAATTTCTACAAGTAGGTCTTTCGAATGTTTGGTCCAGCACTTCCCCATTCAAAGAATATTCGGAACATGAGTGTACTCTTGGGCAGGGGAAGCACCGGTGTGCTTATCAGAGTATCTCGTTCTCGCCGCCCTACTCGAACACCTCCTTTGAAGAGCTTCGGCTAAGCAATTATCTTCAGGCACAACCAAAGAAATCCACACCCACTACCTCATTTGGTGGCGTATCCTATACAAACGAAAATGGTTTCGCTAATCCCAAATCTGGCTTGTTTGGAAAAATCGATCTTGACTCCGCTGCTGGAAGCCCCAGTTCTCTGTTTCCAAACCTTCCAAAGATCCAAGCAACGACCGTGTTCCAACCAGCCAACCTTGACCGAGGAAGAGGTCAGATATACCAGTGGATTAGGAATGAAGTGAAAGCTAGCAGAGGTACAGAACTCCAAGGAACTCTCAATCCGGATGTACTACCTGTCCTATTCCACAAACAGGCTGCCAACTGGCGCGCCATGTCAGAAGCTCATTTTCTGAGAGTACAGACAATGATAATAAGTGTAACAGAGAAGCTACTAGAAAAAACAGTTGGTGATAAACACACAAGAACACTGATAAGGAATCGCATTCACCAAGCAAACCAAAAAGCGACTAGCCGCAGGCTCAATTTGCTTTCCGAGCGGCTGAATGACATTCTTACCAAACATCTACAGACAAACAACCAAGCATTCGAGCAAAAGGTTAGCGAGACTCGACTACTTCGGTTTCAAGGTGCACTGGAGCGATACAGATCCTCGAGAAAGGCACAACCAGCTTCACTATTCGCTAGCTCTGCATCCGCTACTACTTCGGACACTCAGTTCACCATCGACATGCGAGACACAGCCGCCCTTTTTACGGAGCTCCACATGAGCAACTCCCAGAACCTCGAGGATGAAATTCACGATACATTAAAGGCATACTACGAGATAGCTCTCAACGACTTCGTGGAATTCGTCACTCAGCATATCGTGGAGCGTTATCTTGACGATGATCAAGGACCACTCCTCATGTTCTCTCCAACATATGTGGGAGGATTGAATGATCAAGCAGCGGGGAATTTGGCGGCGGAGGACGAGTCCACGATGCGACTAAGAGCAGAATACGAAGAGTCTCTTACCCGTCTCAACCGCGCAGAGGAAATTGCAATGAAATATACCTAGGAAGTTATTATCATTGCACGAGGGCCTCACCGTTACTGCTCATTGGGCCCATAGATTCCCTTTAGAGCCCATTTTATAATTCACATTCGGGGTTGTAGCCCTTTCTGATACAGTTCCTCTGCTGCATAACATCATCAGAAGTAGACTATAGTGTGGCAGGAGAGTCTCAAGTATGTCCTATCTCTTTGATGAGAAGTAATTCTGGGTCTTTCAGCTTGCCACATGCTCCAGAGTAATATCATCGGGACAGATTCGGAAGGGCTCCTTTGAATTATCCAAATTCTAAGACTAGTCGAAGTATCTCCATGAATCCCAAGACTACAGTTGGAAGAGGATGGGGGTAATTCGCACTTCACCAGCTTTGCTGGTGGCTTTGCTGGTGGCTGCACCGAACCGACTGAGCTCCGATGCAGGTTCGGATGGGTTGTTGGGTATGTGGCGCGGAGTCGATCGATCTGGGTAAACGCAGTTCCGAGTTAGCTTTTATGTCCTCGGTAGCAGTAGAAGTATCATACCGGGCCACTCTCTTCCGAAAGTTGCAATGGTATTAGACGGGTCTTGTCATTTGTATTAGCAGCGCGTTTGGGGTGTGCTGGAGGGTTGCCTTCCAGATGGCACTTTTGAAAAGATGGCGGCTGTGCGATGAATCACATGACTCCAGTGTGATCCGTGCACCAGTGGAAAGTCGAATTGTCTACTCTCTATCTGTCCAATTCTACCAACAAGACTACCTACCATATAACTTTTACATATTACACGCTTCTTTCGAGGCCAATCTGCTATGTATGCATGCCAGTCTTTGGATGCTGACCATCGAGTTTCCAAGTACCAAATCATAGGTCTGGACGTTTCCAAGGATCGCATCGATGCTAGCGGAATGACATGTAGTTCTGGTGCCATGTGTACCCTGGGTTCTCCTTCAACAAATCCTCAATCACTCGCAATCCATCTTTCTGTTGTCTTCCTAGAAGTTCGCCCATCAATGGATCAACGTCTACGACTTCACCTTCAGCCACGCCCTCAAGCAGGGACCTCCACGCTTCGAAAAACTGGGCTGGTTTCTTTCCCTCATCAATTGCCGCATTCTTCGTCACGTACTCTTCAGCTGAAACTCGATGTAGAATTAATTCATTCCCTGTAATCTTTCTGATCGTATCCACAATGTCAGCGAACGTATACGTCTTCGGGCCCGTTAACAGCACGATCTGGTTTTCAAAGCCCTCCTTTAGCATCAGCTTTGCAGTAGCTTCTCCAAGTTCTGCCCTAGATGCCCAAGCCACTGGGCCATCTGCTGGTAAGAAAAGTTCCTTGGAGTCAGGGTACCAATTCATGAATACTGGGAAAGCATCCGCGTAGACTCCTTCGCGAATAGAAGTGTATGTTAATCCTGACCTTGAGGATATTAGCAAGACGTATTGGTAGTTGGAGAGAAGCATCTACTTCTTCAGTATGTCTTCAGTGGCGATGTGAGCTAGCTGCACTACGACTTTGGAATCGGAGCCACGTCCACCGAACGCAAGAGAGCTATAGTAGACCTTTGCCCAAAAAGTTTGATTAAACACGTCGAACACTGTAACAAGAATGATATTTCGAACATACGTGTTTGATACCCGCAGCTTTAGCGGCTTCGACCACATTCGCATGTTGCTTGGTTCTTTTTTCGGGATTTACTTCACTAGTCGAAACAAAGAACAGCTTGTCTACTCCTTTGAATGCTTCCTGCAGTGATTCCGCGACATTGTAGTCGACCCAGCGGAACTCCACTCCTTCGTTTCTTAGGATCGCGGCTGTTGATCGATTTGACGATGACGCAGCTAATGATGAGGCAGGAACGTGTTCAAGGAGGGTGTCAAGTACACTGCGACCTAGGCCACCAGTAACGCCAGTGACTAGTATCTTGAAAGCCATCGCTGTTGACGTATTGAAAGTGGTTCTCGGAAATTGCTTCGAATGTTTGGGAACAGCCCAAGATCCATATATACTTCTTTCAAGGCATCCATGCTCTACCACAACTACAAATAACCCTGTCACTCCTTGGCGCTGCCATAGAACGAGTGGAGCGAGTTCGTTGATGATTGGGCTATTGCACGATCTGCTTACAAAAGGAACAGTTGATTGCTCAGCAAAGCACATTGTAGATATCTAAGCGGGCGGGCTGCGGGACAACTATGAGCCGTGGCTATACTAGGCTTCAAGTCCCCCTATCCTTTGAGCGCATCCTATTCCATTCCACCTTCTGTTTACGATTTCCTGTACCGAACATATAGAAACCACTGTACCAGACAGGGTGTTATGGCTAATCTTCAGATGTGGAGATGTACGTTCTAATACGTTTGATGGTATTGGAGGCTTAAGCGCAAGCCTGAGGTGGTCGTTGCCAGTCTAACGGAGGTACCTTGCGAGTATGGCATGGACAGCAGAGTTTTATGGCCCAGTCTTGAAGATAATGTGATGCATGAGATCAGACTTCTTCAACTTTCGATACCGAGGCGCTTTTCCGAGCAGCTTCTGCCGTAGTGAGATGCTCAGAGCAATGTGTATCCTCGGTGCTTATGTCGGAACCCTTCTCGATATGGGGAGTATTGTTGTTGGTGCCTGCAGCGTCAGGAATGAAGCGACAAGGAATCTCCTCGTTCAGGTTCGGCAACTGCATGCCAGTGACTACAAAGATCCATTAGTCTAGGAGATTGAGCAATACTAAAGAGGTGTGGAGAATCGTCTTACTTTTATTGGAGTCCTGCTGGTTCTCATGGCGATGCCATAGGTAATATGTCCGCTGAGCCTGCCATACTGTGATGATACCGATGACGAGGGCCAGCAGGCCAAAGACAACGTTTATGATGGTGCCGCTCGAGTCCACTCGAGTAGGGGCTGGAAGTGGGCTCGGCGTGATGGTGTAGTTGTTAGAGGCGAACTTCCCCACTCGGATTGAAGGTGCCATGTTGAACTTCATGCACTTGCAAGCTCAAGATAGCCCTGTGGAAACGAAAAAATGTCAGAGAAGTGGACCAATAGTGTTTTCGCGCAGGGGAACAAGCACTTTCGAATTAAAGGACGGAGCTTTGTCTTGACGAGCTTCACTTCCTTATCAGCTCTGCGATTCCGAGAGTTAAGTTTTGTAATACTGAAAGGATGATCTGAAGAAGTTGACGATTAATGGTCGAAGAATATGTAAGAGAGGATCGAAGGATAAGAGATTGGCGGACTCCATATTTTTATATAGTAGGCTGAAGCACCCGGGGTTTATGCCTGGTATGCCAGTCACACCTGTTTTGCAATGCAGCCAGGAAGTCGTAAAGGGTAATTCGAGTGTGCAGCGGATCAAAGTGACCGGCGACAGGAAAGTCACATGACTGATTTCGTGGTATATTCAAGCATGCGGTACCAACCATATTTGAATGATTGAAGCCCAGCACAAACAACAATTCTCGCTTGTAGAAACCTGCATCAAACATCCGTCATCCCGATCAACGTAGACGGCACAAGTTTCGAGAATGCAACCTATCAACGTGCTTCCTGCATTGCCTGTCTGCATGGACTGGTGGTTGGTGGCCACAGGCTGTGTACGAGGCGGATGACAGAATTCTCCCGCCCCCCTAAATGAGCGAATATCTCAAATTTCAGAGTCGTTCACTAAACCAAAATACAGCAAACGCAATATCACATCAGTTGAGTTAAAAAAAAGATCAGGCTGTAGCAATGAAGCTATTATACAAGCCTCTTAAATTTTAAGCAAATTCGATTTGTTGTGAATGGATAAAAAATTCCAAAAGTTATAGTATTTTCAAGGTGTTCAGAGGGGGGCAGGAGAATTCTGTCACCCGCCTCGTACAACATCGCACAAGAACCTCACCCTTTCTTGTCCTCACCCTTTCTTGTCCAACTTGCCACTTACATTAGTGCGGCCACATTCCTCGCAAAGGCTTCAATTCTTATGCTCTATCGCTAAGCCAGCCTTGGAAATTGCGGCCGACAAGCTTTCTGACCATTAGCGATGTTCCGATAAAGACTTAGGTCGGTCCCGGGTTCCTCGTTCTTCTCCTCTCACAATACCTCACTACTAGCAATCACTACTAGCAATGTAGGTACGGCAAAAGAAAAAGCTATTGACCAATCCTCGCGTGTCAATTCAAGGTTAATGGTTCGATGCTACTGAGGTTAATCCAATCCCTATTGCAGAAAACCTGCCCAGGCCCGAATGGCATGAGTTGTCTCTCGTCACTATTTCATCAGAGCCGAAGGTATTCTACTATAGTGCAAAGATCAACGGATATGGCGAGTGCAGTTGGTCTGCTGTCCATCGCCTTCGATTTTCTTGGTAACTCGAGTCTTTCGCCAGACGAGTGCTACCAGATATTGGCAACCGCATCACAAACTTCACGCAGAGCTCATTCGTTCTTTGGCTCTGCTGGGGTTGCTTCCACTTCTTTTATCCTAAAACTCGGAAGGCTCAGTCTTGCCGTTTCAAAAGTAATCCTCAATATACATACCTGACAGCATTAGACAGCGCGCAAATGATCTGTACTAGCGCCGAGCAGCCTAACCCAAGATGGTATTGAGTACGATGATGATGGTCCCAAGAGTGGGCTAGGTAATCATCAGCCCTTTCTCGCATCCGAGACAAAGATGCCGGGGACCAGTTAGCGAGATCCTCGCGGAAACCTGCATGGTGGAGGAGCAGCTGAATACTGCACCACACCGATACTACCAGGATGGAACATTCGTTGACGAGCTTCTGTGGTTGGTTATTGATAAGGCGTGCTGCGTCCTTCCACCTTAACCGACAGATGTAACCACCAAAGATGACTGTGCAAGCGGCACGAACCCTATTGTATCCAAGGGCTGTGCTTGCTAGCCACCTAGCTTTGCCTAGCTTTGTGATAGCTTAAAACACCCGATATGGCGGTGGTTCCGACACTACTTAGACTGAGAGGACCGATTTTAATAAAATTGCCCCTTTCAACTTTTCAAGGGAAGATTCCTCCTCGGAGTTTCCGGAGTATGTTAGATCACAGTACGACTCCTATCCTATGACCGTGAATCCAACGACTATTCATTGGCTTTCATTCTTCAGGCTCTCTGCCATCACGCCAGTCGTTGACAACAAGTCCTCCTCATGCGTGATTTCTCGTCCACTGTAAGGTATCTTCCCGTGAACAAAAGTCTTTCCTCACCGCTTATTTGTTGTCGATCGGATGCCGTTTTTCTTTCCTTTGATTTCAGGAACCTTAATGTCACATGACCTTTACCATACTGTCTCAGCTGCCAACTACCATTTATCATTGTCTTCAATGTGGAGTGTGACTATAACGAATTTGACTAAACCGGCTCCTAGTATTGGATTTGCTTCACAAGATGGCCGAAGATCATCATAAGAACGCAGTCATTACATGAGGTTTCATACAGCTGGGCTGCAAACATTCAAGTCCTTACTCCGATCCTGCACACATGTCAGCATCAATGTATTTTCTCACGGCGAATAATGAGTAGAACGAACGGATTTGATTTCTTCTGTGCAATGCATGTTATGTCTATTTATGATTACAGAATGTTAGAAAATCATTATGAGGCTTTAGCAAAATTTATCTCACCGAGTGCCTGTAGGGTTTCATCGTCGAAAACTAGCCCGTATCCTGATCGGTAAAGCCGCGTACACGAACCGCGTCTTCCATAGCCATATTATTGGTCTCGCCCATAACCTGGATCGTGTTGTCAAGGGCTTTCTGGAGTTATTCTATCTGTAAGAACGCAAGCGACCGGGTTGGGGACTGTATCCTGACCTGGGTTCTGGTCGGTTGCATCTTCTGAATGTCTCTCATCCTCGAGCTGAGCAATCCAGTCCAATGCGGGCCTTTGGTGTAGGTGTATTCCGTGCTTCCTGTAATGATTGGCCAGCTCGTCTAGGTCCAAGTCATGCAGTAGATCTATGATAGTATAGTCGCTATCAAGAGCATGATCGTGTACTAGTTGCGCAAAGCCTTGGGCTCCCGCATTGTGAGCAATTATGACAATAGCAATAGTAAGTTGAGCCCACCTGACGATTACTTCTGGATCGAGACTCCCTCCGTGTTGACGAAATTCGACCGTCTTTAATCCCCTTCCCGTAACCAGGTTCAAGAAATTATAGGCCATGTAGCCTTCTCGCACTCCGCTACTCCGGAGGTGATAGCAATCGATCAGCTCCTCAAGCTCCTCGATAGCATTGATTCTCTGTGCTCTTTCAAAAGGACCCATCTGCCGAAATTGGCAGGCAACCCTTTGTGCATAAAGGCTTGCGAGCCGGTGCTCAGGATGGATCATGTCGATTTGACGCTCAAATATTGTTGCGAGCATGCCGATATTCTTAAGGGTTTGTAGAGGAAATCCAGCATCGCGGTTGCCGACGTGGACATGGAGCCCACATGACTGGTTCACAAAGACCTGAAAGTGTGATTTAATTATCATGACCGCCCTCTGAATCAGGGTTAGCGCCTCTTCCGAGCAGTGGAGGGCAGGAGTCTTGAACTCAACGCCGCAGTAATCAAAGCCACAAGATATCTCGAGATCATCCCAAGAAATCGAACCATCGGTGGCGACTGTCCACTTCTCATAGTTTATCCTGCTGGAAACATCGTTGACGACGTAAGCAGCTTCTCGCAAGGTGGCAACGATGTGCTTTCCTACAATAGCTGAGAATTGTGCACTGCGACACATATATTGGTGCTCAGGCCACAAATCACCCTCACCCAAAGCGAAAGCCGGCTCGTAGTCCTCAATGCGATAGCGTACAATAAACTCCAGTTCCACACCAAACGTAGGCTGCATTGGAATTTCCATTGATAAGCGAGAATCGAGAATGAAGGTCGATGAATTGGAACCCAAGTGTTCTGCAGCACCTCGCTTTGAAATATACTTACTGGTGCAATAATGGCATTGTTGGACTCCCCAGCGATTCATTGTGGCTTTCACCCATAAAGAATTAGAGGAGGGAGCAGCCTTGTCTGCGGTTACATTATTGACAAAGAAAGGCAGCTGACATCACCAAGAACTTGGAACCAATACGAACATGATTTATTGGAAGTAAGGAAAGTAAGTTCGCGCGTCAGAGTAGCACGAGTATTTCGCATTCCAAAATATTCAGAGGAATTGAAAGTGTGAGCCTTGCATGCAAGTGCCACTCGTGGCCTGAAGAACGTCGAATGGTGCTTTTTGGATTCACAGGTGTCCTGTGTTAGCCGGGCAAGGCTGTATAAGGTAAATGTTAGCATTGTCTTCCAAGTCTCCACAAAGGATGTGAGGCCGCAGTGCGGGTACTGTTGGATATGTTCTTTGGAGATTGGGCAAATGTTAATTACACCCTTTGACAGCACAGGGCTTTCCCCTAGCAGAATTCCACTAGGTATCTTTCCCTCGTGAGCGCCGTCAAACCTTTCTCCACCACATAGCTCTCGTAAAGTCTCCATTGAGACAGCTACACGCGCTACTGTGCAACAGCTCGGAATTCCATTTGCTTAACATCTACCATGTCACATCTCCTTCTTTCTTTGTTTCCGCGTTCCAACCATCGTTGCCTGTCTGTACTGGAGCGGAGCTGGCCGCCCAGTCTGCACCATCAGCCTCCCAACTCGACCCAGGCTGAGCGCCGGCGGTATTGGAGGCGGCGCTGAAGGCAGCCACACCACCTGGAGCACCACCAGGGACTTCCCACTCAGAGTTACCAGCGAATCCTTGATCGATAGCCGCAGGCCCCACTTCATCAACACCCGGAACCTTGCCTTCCTCTACGCCTGTAGCGTCCTTGTTCTCCTCCGCCTCAGGATCGCGGTAGAAGTAAAGATCAACCATAACATCCCATTCGGTTTCTCGGTTGGCGAGGGTCCCGCGAAGACGAAGTACCTCTCGAGCTAACATCCACCAAATCAAACCAATCGCATGCCGTCCCTTATTGTTCGTAGGAATTGCAACATCCACAAATTCAGTCGGTGAGTCAGTATCACACAGGGCAACGACGGGAATATTGACATAGGATGCCTCTTTAATGGCTTGTGCATCGGTACGGGGATCGGTGACGATAATGAGACGGGGCTCCTTGAACGATCGAGTAATGTAATTTGTAAAATTCCCAGGAGTGAACCGTCCGGCAATTGCGACGGCACCGGTATGAGCGGCGAACTTGAGAACCGCACGTTGACCATAGGGGCGAGCAGAGATGACAGCGATATCAGCAGGATTGTCGACTGCGGCAATGATACGCGCCGCAAGGACAACCTTTTCCCTATTCCGTGAAGTTCAGTTTTGCACCACTGATAGACATTGCTATGACTCGCTGGAAGAACTAACCAAGTTTTGCCAATATTGATCACATTGATTCCATCAGGGCGAGTCTTCCATAAGTAGGGTTCCATGTGCACCTGCAGATTCTTAGAGCCCAAGTGACACTGAGCTGCGAGCAGCATCTCGATGTCTTGCGACGTGGCATTGAAGATGGGAGGAAGATTCGCTGGAGCCATAATTGGGATTAATATCTGCAGCGTACAAGATGTCGGCCAAAGTCGTGTTGCGACGTTTCGGTTTTTGTGCTATGGGCGGAGATTCGCTTCGGATTTGTGTGCGTGCGCTAGCGTTGTGTTTCTTTGGCGCTAAGCTAGCCTCTAAATAGGTAAGGTATTGCTACAGTAGGTGAATACTAAAATCAATGTTGAAGACTGGAAGACTTTGCCCATAAACACACCATGGTGCTGAAGATATCAGGCTGTAAACCCCCGCGCATTGCTTCTGGTATGTTCAGATTGTTCATTGCTAGTATACCAATTAATATCTATCATAGGATTTCTTCAAGGTCTACCTAATCCTTCAAGCCCGGTTTCCAAAGTATGGCAGTGTCTCTTCTCAACCGCGCGTCCTACAGCAGCTCGTAAGAAGCTTCGGAGAGCTGATTTTGCCGACACTTACGCATTCAATCATGCTCGGCAGAGGAAAGAGGCCAATGTGAGTCGGCAGGCGCTGCTCAAAGAACAACGAGCAAAGGAAATTGGAGACCCTATCCGTGGCGTTACCACTCCTTTCATAGAGTCGTTGGACACAGCCATCCCTCAAGCAGTACGGCCAACTATGAGCCAGCTATCCACTAAGACAACAGCCGAGACCCCTGATCAACCTCCACCTTCCCCAGCGCATACCGACAGTGAGGGACATTTAAACCACTTCCTTTCAACATCCGAACTGCAAAAATCGCTTGACTTTTCTCGGAGATTGACTCAGCCAGTCGTTTCGCAGGACAGAGCGACTGCGGATCCTCAGGCTGAGGCGGAAAACGCCAAAAGGCACGAATCATGGCACGAGGCAGCACATGAAGCAGTGTCGCGAATATTAAGTCTAGGAAATGCCAACAGCGAGCATAGAACCCGCACAAACGTTCGGAGGATTATCGATACGTTCGGAAGACATAACACAGATCGGTATTTAAAGCCAAAGGCGCCTTCATCTGCTCAGCTAGATTCTTCTCTGCCCCACCAAGAGCCTACACCAAGAGCAGGTCCGGACACCGGGTCTTCGGAGGTTCAGATTGGTATCTTGACAGCAAAAATCCGCGTACTCGCGGATCGCTATGAAGGGCCCAACCGGATGGACAAGGTTAACAAAAGAAATCTAAGACTCCTGTTGCATCGGCGGCAGAAGCTATTGAAGTACATGGAGCGACGAGAAAGAGGATCAGAGCGATGGCACAACGTGGTTCGGACCTTGGGGTTGACGGAAGCCACCTGGAAAGGCCAGATTGCCGTCAATTGATCCTTACTTGGAATTTGGTAACTGTAGATTTTTCACCTTTGTACATAGGCCCGGTCATGGAGAAGTAAGATACAACGAACCTATTCGATCAATCATATTCCTGTGCTTATCTGGACAAGAGACTTAGTGAAATATGGAAGAGTGAATGGAGAGGAGAGCTGGGTATGGCATGTAAGTTTGGACTTCTAATTGAAAGCTACTGGTAATAGCATTGTGCTACGCCCTACAGGTTCCAGAAGTAGGCCTGAAGTGCCATCTTGAACATTTGGCTTTCGTTGCTGCTTCACCCATATCTTTAATCATACGCAGATGAGGCCACTGTTCCTTAGAAATATTCAACACATCGAGCAAATCATAGTAACCTCAACACATGATCGAAGTGACACCGACAAGTGGATGAATTTCAGTACATCGGTTTCACTTGACGACGTAAAGTCTGAGTACTCTGTAGACTGCGTGATTATGACCTATAAGCACAAGCAATGATTTGGCTGCTATTTCGCTTTAAAAGTTCTTACTTCTATATGTATGAAGTTCGTATTGTCCGGTGAAAATGAGACAGCGGTTGAGCCGCCCTTGACCGCTTTCAGGTTGGCGCACTACACGTGGTGCAAACGGCAAAAACAAACGATTCAGAATCGCAACTCGTCACTTCCACAACAAACCAACAACCATCGACAAAGACACCCACGGTGTCCTTTTGATCACCCCTATCGTACCTGCCATACCCTACAGTAAGAGCTATCGTCGTAACTAAGGTACCTCCTATAACACACGGAAGGAACGAACCGGGGCTGTCGCAATTGGGCCTACGAGGCTAAACCCCTACTCCGCAAGGCATCAAGATGCCTATTACTACGCGCGCGAAAAGACAGGCACAACAACAATCCGGCCTTCCCCCGTCTCCGCAGATTGTCCTTCCTGAAACCTCTCGAAGACGACCTCGAGCAAATAAGACCCGAAAAGCCCCAGAGGCGTCGGATACGAGTACGACGGAACATGTGGAGGACCCAAAGAGTGAGATACAGGCCCTTTCATTAAGTCCCGTTGCACACCCCGTGCCGGAAGTGGAATCCGCGTCTCCCAAGACCGGCCCCCCCAATTTGGAACTCGCAAACGAATCTACGAGCTCAATTGTACATCCCGTGGCAACGAGGCTTTCCGACACTGCTGCAATCTTCGCGTCAGTTTTGCAGTACCCTTCTCCAAGCACAACCGAAAATCCTGTACCTGCTAAGTCTCCCGATGGCTTAACCGCACAATCTGTGTCTACGGAGATTCTCAGTCCGCCTGTGAATATTCTGCCAGTACCCCTTAGCACGACGGAGACTCCAATTCAGAGTCACGTATCAGCTGCGGAGCTTCTCAGTATTTTTGGGAATGTTCCGCCAGCACCCCCTAGCACACCAGTGTCACCAGTCCAGCGCTCCGCATCCCTTGCGAATGCTGCTGTGCCGGGCGTATCTCCTTCTCCTGCATCTACCCTGCGTATCCCGGCAGTGCCTCAAACGCGGCTACACCTATGGGTGGACGCTGCACCAGAGGACTTGTCTGCCGCGGAACCGAGCAATGCTCCATCGCTTGCTCTTGCGATACCTTCCAGCCTAGTTCCAGAGATACTAGCATTGATTGCACAACGCCCAATCACGACGAGCAATAAGCTTACTCAGACTGCAGATTCAGGATCGATTTCACTATTGCGACGGAAGCGTAAGCTCATGGACGATGCGGAGATGACACGGCCAGCTCGTCGGACTCGCTTCGAAGAATCCAAAGCCTCGCCGCCCAAGGCAAGTCGATCCCAACGCCAGGCTCTTTCGGAGTTCAATGGACAGGCTAAGTCTGGATTACGGGCGTCAAATTCCTCTCTACGGCGAACAAAACTCCAAGAGCTTGACAGATACGACAACGAGGGTAATATACAATTAGGGGGGCCGGTTGAAGTCCCTGTCGATTCTGATGACGAAGGTTTCCCGTTTTCTCCACCATTCAAGGAGAATCGGCGTATTAAACACGATTATGCCAGCCTAGAAGGGACCATGTTCAACAATAATCCCTACAATGTGGATGACAGGCCCCATGTGCCACAGCCAGGACTCATGGAAGACGCCCTCTTCGATCCATTCGCTGAGGAACGCGAGCCACAGACCGATCGTGAGCGCGATTCTGCAGCTGGAATTACGACGCTGGAAGACCAGCCAATTCCCGAAGACCGGCTTCATCCCGCGACTCCACGTCCTCGCAAGTGGGGTTTAGGAAATATACTTGATTCTGCTCGCTCTGTGTCAAAATATATCCCTTTGCTCAATACAAGACCAACAACTGCAGCTCCCCAGATCGCCGAAGCCCCTAATCTTGTTCCGCATCGAATGGCAACTCCAGCACAACCCTTACCTCAGGCTCCACCACAAACCGAAATTCGACCCAGCACTCATTCCATTGAGTCGGGCAATCTGCCAGCCACTGAGAAAGCTAGACCATCTCAGCGCCCTCGGTCTCAGAAACCCTCGGCGAAGGTTCCTCTGAAGACTAAGCAGCAAGTCGCAGATGAGCGTAAACGGAGAGCAGAGAGGGATTTCATGCGCGAACAGGCAGAATTTGTGAGGCTAGACGACGCTCGCAAGGCTCAGGAGGCCCAACTTCGCGAAGATGCAATACGTCAAGCTGAGAAGGTTGCCACTCCTTTGAGGAAGCGCAAGCGCCAGCCATCACCAGACACTATTCCGAACCCATCAGGCGTCAGCTATGGCATGGACCTCGACTACTTTGGCTGCTCCAGCTCAGACGAGGAGGAAGAACAGACTACCCCAACAAAACAGCCGCCGAATAAAAAGAGTCGTATCAGCCTGCCGGATTTTACACCTGGTCCAGTTATAGGTGATCCGCACAGAGCACGCCCATATACAGGTATTTATTTCGCAGACTCGGCTGAGAAGTATCATGGTGGAAATATTTTTGGGGAGGCAGCGTCAAGTGCAAATGCTACTTCCAGAGCCGCCGAACTCGAGCCAGCAGCTATGAGTCTTACTCCAAATGAGATCGCCAAAGCTGCCGCAGCCAGGGCGGCGACCATAGGCCCTGTCAGAGAAGGGGTCCAAGTAACTGAAGCAGAGCTCATGGCACGCGGATATCTCGGCAATACTCCTAGGGTTTACATACCAGGTCCACCGCCGTCCCAAAAGACTCCATCGATAACTTTCAAAGTACCCGAGCCCTCTGATAGCGACAGCGACAGCGACCCTGAAGTTCCCGAATCCAAGGTCGCAACACCAACCGCCTCAGATGCACCAGAAACCACAGCTTCGATGGGTGCCACCCAAGCCTCCCCATACGGTCATGCTGGTGCAACAAGCTCTGCAGCTCCAACGTCGACCACAGCCAGTGGCACATGGACTCAGCCTCCGCCTCCACCACCAAACCCTTCACACGCTGCATTGCCGGCTGGTGGTATGGACGAGGATCAGCTAACTGGTGCTATAGCAAAAGCCCGTGCAAACGCAATGAAACACGCTCCGACGAAATCCAGCTCCCTTAGGCAATCAAGCAGACTATCTAGTCCTAGGGTCGTCATCAACAACGGCGATAAAGACTCATTCAAGATTAAGGGACTTGCTATCCAAGAATCTGGAAATGCCAAAGAACAGGTAGTAGCCGCCAACCAACAAGGATTACCATTTAAGGAGAGGATTGAAGTACCTGCGGCGGGCACAGCAGACACGACAGAGCATACATCACTCACCACTAACAGTGATGGTGGTGCAGATAGTGGGGAGATACACGTGGAGGAGGCTCATACCACTGCACTTACGAAAGTGTCTCATATTGACGAGACCCAAATTAGCGCCCATCAGCATACTGATAGCGATAATGGAACACCAGCCCTCACTGCATATGCAGAATGGCGAAAAACCGCAGATCCAGTGGTCTCGCGATTAGTCGAGAGTACCTGGACTGAGCAAGATACTGAAGAGGCAGAAGATGGCCTCGACGAAGCGCTCGAAGAATATTTTGCCACCAACCCGCCAGAGCAGGAGGGCTTTGTAGCAGAGGTCACAGCCCAAGAGGCAGGACCATTTATTCTCAACAAAGGAAAGGTAGCCGCGTACGATCCACGGCCAACGTCAGAGATAACAGCTAGTGGAGATGTTGGCACAGCGAATTCGGTTGGGGCTATTACCGGAACAGCACATGGAGGTTTAATGGCCTCGAATTGCTCAGATAAGGTCAATGCTTACGCAACCTTTACCCATACCGCTGACCCAGCTGTCGTTGATTTGCTCGAAAACGGGTGGACAGTCGAAGATGACGAGGAGGCGGCGGCGTCATTCAACGAGGAGCTTGATACATATATTGCACAACAGGCAGCCGAGAATGCGACCACTGGCCCTAGTGTGACCTACATGATCCTGTGATCGCTTATCCACAAGAATGAAGTACTTCTGTCATCGGAAAGACTTACAATATACATGGCTTGCGAGCTTGACTATGAAGGCAACAGAGAGATATTCGATCTCCGACTCGATGTAGATATACGATGTAAATGGCGTGCGCTCTCGACTTCTAATCCACCACTGCCTCGGATGTGGCCCTACGTTACTTTTCTCGGTCGTTTATGGAGACCGGCTTTTCTGTATTTTTTTTCTCATCCGTTCTCTGTCGGCCAGTACCGCTATCGAGGACCTGTCCTTATTAGCCGCTTTTTATAGTCATAGGAAAACCTTTCATCTAAGGAACGGTCTTTTATTTCCAACAACACAAAACAGATGGTCCGTCAAACCTCAACTTGCGCGAGAAGTCTCCGGTCGGTTGACTTGTCCATGTCCTGGATGTACTGTTGGGAGGGTTGCCTGTAAGATAGGGGAACAATCCAATCGACCAGTTATATCTATGTCCGGCGCCATAGAGAGTTCCGAAGTGTAGGGTGGAGGACGAGAGACCGTACAATTATTTGCAGAGATAACCTCGAGTCGAGCTAGCAACCCAGAAGTCCTAGCTTTTTCATTTCCACGCCTGGAAACCGTACGTTCAGTCGACTGACCTTTGGGTGTATTATGTCCTGGATCAAGGGCTTTGGGGGAGGTAAAGGACGACTAAAAGGGCAACCTGACAGACGTGGACTTTCAGCTTCTTCAGTTCTTCCGCTCGAAATTATCTATTCAGTCGACTGACCTACGGGTGTACTATGTCCTGGATCAAAGGGTTCGAGGGAAATGGAGGTACGACCAAGGTATAGCCTGGCAAACGAGGATCTTCAGCTTCTTCAACTCTTTCGCTCGAAATCATATATTCAGTCGACTGACCTTTTGGTGCACTATGTCCTGGATCAAGGGAGAAGAATGGAGGTACGACAAAGGTGTAGCCTGGCAAATGAGGATCTTCAGCTTCTTCAAATCTTTCGCTCGAAATCATATATTCAGTCGACTGACCTTTTGGTGCACTATGTCCTGGATCAAGGGAAAAGAATGGAGGAAAGACAAAGGTGTAGCCTGGCAAACGAAGATCTTCAGCTATTTCAGTTCTCGCGTTCAGAATCATAAATTCAGTCGACTGACCTTTTGGGTGTACTATGTCCTGGATCAAGGGTTTTGGGGGAAATGGAGGAAGGGCAACCGGCCAGCTTAGGAGTGGGGTTGAGGTGATGATAACACAAAAGTGATATTGGCGTTTGGAATACGGGTTTCTCGTGTACTTTCGATTTACAGCATAAGATACCCCACGAGCGAGTTAGTCCGCAACACGTTATGGAAGTGTTTCTATGAACGTGTTGAAGCGGATTGAAAATGGAAATGAAATGACTGACGAACGATGTATGTGATTTTATTATAGTGTGCCCTTGTTCGCGTTCTTGAGTCCACGTATCCTACTGATATCTACCGAAAAAAATGTCAAAGGCCAACTCCAGTTGCCCATGTACCCGGTGCCCACTGTATTATCGATATCTCCCCCATGGCAAGCTCGATACAGACCACCATCGGCCCGGGCTCTCTCGCCATTCTTACCCCCTCAAACCCCCCAAGCCATCCAATCCTTCCCACCTCTTCTACTTGCCTACCCCCGAATCACTCTCCTGACATCCCTAACACGAACATCAGAAGCCTGCAAGCTTCGTCGCGCTGATGGTTTGGGTGTGGGTCGTGGCTTAGTAATGTCATTGTAGAGGTGGGCGCTGCGCCTCCTCTTTGGGAGTGAATTTGAGATTTGCTTTAAGGGGGAGCAGGGAAGCTAGAGGAGGTGGAGCGAGGAGTGAATGAGGGCGTGGCTGTGGTGAGGATGTTGGAATACTGGAAGCTCTTTGTTACCGTGGAGGGTTGTGGCTCGGTACGTCAGTGGGTGGGTACTGCGCCTCTCTTTGGGGGAGTAATTTTGGTTCTTGATATAAGGGGGGGCAGGTAGGTCGAGGAGAGGGAGAGAAAAAGTGAATGTTGATGTGGCTGTGGCTGTGCGGTAGGGGTGGATAGGGGGGCTGTGGAGGGTGTGTAGTATATGTAGTATATAAAGGGAAGAGCTTTCCTGAGGATATTCTGTTCTCCTTCCTTCAACCTCTCCTCTACTCTTGAAAAGTCTTGTTTATTCATTTCTTTCTTCAGCTTGATTGCTCCCATACCAAAGTCAACTTTTCAATATCCCAGAAGCATACCTCCTTCCTACAAATTCAACCTCCTATTTCATCCTTCACCATCATTATGAAGACCACCATTATCTTCCTCTCCCTCCTCATCTCCCTCGTGTCCGCCGCTCCAATATCCAACGGAACTTTCCTGATCAACCTGAACACTGGCGGCGGCAACTATTCAACCTTGGTCACCGTCCCTTACGGAACCCTGTTCAATACTTCTTGTACGTTTCCAGCCACAGCCACTCGATTCCTAGCTCTTTGAATATTTCCTGACGTGCTCTTTCTAGCTTGGCCAAAAGCCGAAGGTCTCATAATTAACTACGGCGCCTACACGCCCACCGTCTGCCAAGCCTTCAGCGACACGGCCGGCAAGGATCTCCTGGGTGCTAGCTTCAAGAACGTGAGTCAACCGTACCATCATTCACCAACACGTGACTAACTTGCCCTTCCCCAGCTCATCCCTGGCGCGTCGTTTCACACAGACAAACCCCTGCAAATCGGCTCCATCTTCTGCTCCGACTCCGCAGGTGTCAAAGCCCGAATCGCCAACAGCACCAAATTCACTTCATCGTCTCCTATCGGGACCGCGCATATCCAGCTCAATGGCAACTTCAATCCCTACGTGCAAGCCTCCATCCCCATCGGTCCAGACGTAAATTCCCCCCCCATCATACCCGCTGGCGAGGTCTTCAAGGTGCCCATATGCCAGACTATTTCACTGGAGTCGACGGATGGTATTGCTTCAGGCAATGTTTGGTGCCAGGCGTTTTCGGATCTGGAAGGGGTGAATAGATTAGGCGAGGAGTTTAGTGGGGATGGGAGGCCCGTAAGTACCTTGGCCACTGATCCGATGATGGATGTGATAGTTGGAGCGATTAAGTGTTGGACTTATGGGAGTGGCGCTTGAAAGGACGCAGTATTCGGCTTGACGATGTTATGCGGGACGTTTGATGGTTGTGCTTTCAGCAGTCTTTGAGTCGGCTGACTCTGGACATCTACAATCATTTTCTTGGCTTTACTGCGCTCCTGTCACTTCCTGAGTCGGCTGGCTCTGGGCGATCATACTCATTTTCCTTAGCTCTATGGGCTTTTTTTTCAGTCTTTAGCGAGCAGGGAGTTGGCTGGCTCTGTATGCTCATCTTATCTGTCTTTCTAATTACGTACAAATCAAGGCTTTTTTTAGCATTGGTTTTTCTGGCTGACCTCTGTTCGGTAAAATAAAGCGCAATACGATTCAATCGAAAGAAGATGCTACCGCAAAATCAAGGCAGCACTTCATTGTCCTTCCCTGTCTCACTTCCTTCGTGCTACCCCTCCAGCTCTGCTAGATTATAGTGTATAGTGACTTCATATTTCGCACATCTCTCTACGTCCATATCATGCATGACACGAATCTCTTTCGGTCGGGTAAAGAAATAAGCAATACCGGCAGGCGGTCATGCAAATGGATCAAGCTGCCATTAGAACTGAGCTGTACAGGTCTCTATCCAAGTAGGACTGTTAAATCTGGGAACAAGAACGAAAGGGGGTAAAACGACAAGGAAGTTCCAATCATAAGGCCACCGGCACTCCGAGACAGCTTTTGATGAATCGATATTCCAACTGCCTACGAACATTTGTGAAACGCAGGACTATGCCCACGCCCTCAATCCCCGGTCAAATCCAAAACCTTGACATCTTTATACACAACGACACCAGGTCGAGCATCGACTTCCCACACCTCCAAATCTTTCCAAGTGCCATCCAAGCTTTCGCGCAGTGCGGTCAAGCGCCCGTTCTGCCGATCTTGAAGCCACGACTGTGAGCATCTCGATTCTGGCAGGCTTGGGATCCCGAGGGAGGGCTTGGTAGCTTTGCTAGATAGTGGAGATAGGAGCGTAGATAGTGAGGGGAGGGATGACGATGAAGATGCCGGGGATGCCGGGGGAGGGGTTAGTGCGGGCGAGAAGTTGAGTTTGCGATTGACTTTGTAACATGTCAATGGCTCATTGCTCGGTACATCATCGGACGTTGTTTCGGGTCGTTGCTTCTTCGAGTTTTCAGGTGTTCTTACGGCCTGGATCTGAGCCTCACCGCAAGCAGCTTTGTTCGGCGTTCGTTTCTTCCTTGGCGATGGTTTACAAAGGTTTACCCCATTGCCAGACAAATCTCGCGGTGAAGCAGGTTTCAATGAAGAGGGTTCTTCCTGTATGCCAATGTTCTCGGTCTCGGACAAGGATGCCGTGGAAGGCCTTGAGTGCTTCTTCGGCGTATGCTTAGGCGTATGTGGAGTAGTCGAGAGTGGGCACGAAACAGTCCCTAGAGCGACCTCCTCATCGGATTCTGGAAACCCTTGTATTCCCAAAGCCGAGTATCTTGCACGGGGAGATATTTGGCAATCGAATGTGTCCGATGGTCTTTTTGCCAAAGTCCAAGGGTTGGTTCCAGCATGAGGTGGTATTGTTGGGGCTAGAGTGTTGGGGGAAGATTGCCGCCGAAGACTTGGCTTCCCTGACGTTCTAGTTTGAGTACTAATCTTTCCTTCGTACTCAATCTTTGAACTACGCTTCACTGTTGAGGAGTTTTCCTCTGGACGTCCGGGGATAACGGCCGTGGACGGAGCCAAGAATTCAGGGGGGAGGTCAATGGTATCAGCAACTTTTACACGACTTATACTTGGTTTTGCGACCTTGAAGAAGGCATTAAGAGCCCCTTTCTTCATTCCTCCCGAAGGGGCTCGCTGTCGTGCTTTGATCACTACCCTTTTCTTTGGGAGTCTCATAGACTCTTCCCAGGTCTCAACCATTGAGGAGACACCAAGTTTAGCGTAAGTTTCTAGTATCCAGATTTTCTCTGACTTCGTGGGATTATATGTGGATCGCTTGACGGGACTCCGAGATCTGCCGCGGCTATCCTCGCCTGATAAAGGATCATCGGACTCGCTACCGATGCTAACTAAGCCCTCATCTGATTCATCGTTGTCCAAATTCAGCCCAACTATATCAGCAGGTATGTATTCGACCCGCATTTCAGGGGTTCCATCAGTGTTGAAATGACTACGACGGCCACAGATGCTAGTGACGAGCTTCGATTCCTCTTGCTCCTTTGCTTTTGAGTCATCACTGTCTAGAAGATTTGATTCTCCCCGCACGCGTAGACGGTAGACCAGCAATGCCGGAGCCAAACCACGCACAAACTTCTTAGCGCCCGACATATTGCGCCATTCGAAAGCTTCGGCTACAAAACGGCGTAGTCCAGGGATATCTATAGGCGAGTCCCAATTGACGCTGGTCAATAGTTGGGAAATTGTCTCGGAGGACGAGACAACAGGGTGGGTGTAGTAGCCTAGTACAGCAGAGTCCGGGAAATTCTCGGGAATGGTAAGAGCCTTGTGCTTGGAACGAAAGAAATGGCTTTCATTCGTCTTTAGTTCATGGGCAAGCTTCTCTCTCCATTGCTGGAGCCCGGTCTTGTCTTTCCTAGACAAATCACACAAATCAGCCCCAAAACCAGCTTTAGCAGCTTGACAAGCAATTTTAATTCCACATCCAGGTATACCGGCTGGTATGTAATCTCCGCCACTCATCAAAGCTACTAAGATCATACCACTTCTATCGAGGCCGGATTTCCCCTCCTTTGTCGCTTTCGCTTCGTAGAGATTAACATGAGTGGGAGTCTTGTTCCCTCTCGTGCCCTCGCTTGTCCAGTTCCGTAGGCTTAATCCACACCCAAACATCAAAGTGTCGACGTCCTCACTAAAAACCGCATCGACGATTCCTTCTCTCTGCAGTAGCACGCATTCGGCCTCAGCTTCCCCCGGTGCTGTATGGAATGGGAAGCCGAATTGCTTCAGAAGCTCTTTGGTCATAAAGTTCGGTAGATAGGCCGTATTGTGACTCGTCTTGGCGTTGCGCTTGAATGGTGGCTTATGGGGGCCATCGAAAACGAACAGAGGCTGTATATTTAGGGAAAGCAAGCGGAGGAGTCGATAGTAGAGGGTTCGCAAAGCAGGGTTGCTTCCTCCTTTGCCAGACTGTATCTGGAAGTTCCATATAGAGATGTCAACAGCAATGCGAAATGGGCGGCAGGTTTTCTCATAGTGCTCGACTGCAAGCTTCGATAGAGCTACTCGTTCCCCAGGTCCGATTTCACCAAAAATGCTACAGGACTCAATTAGCAGGTGGCTATTCAGTCTTGCTGGCACACTCACCCTTTGATACCCATCGTCAAGCATAATATCCAATTAAAAGCCCAAAATCAAAATATATTTATACTATAAACGGTATCGTCGACTTGAAGCAAAGACCTGATGTTGTGTTGACAGCATTCAAGATTGCCGCTTTGGGCGCGATTGCCGCCGCGCCATAGCAACATCCGCGGCGCTCAGTGCTCCATTGGTAAGGAATTGGGAGAGGATGGCATAAAAATTGAGACCTCGATACGAAAATGACGACGACAGCAGGTTACTTCGATAGAAAGCCGTCGTCGACCATTCGCCCAGGCTTATCTCACCTTCAGCGCGAACCTGGATCGCCTCACACGCCGCAAAGGACTTACTCATCAGCCTTTTCGTCGCCGTCTGCGAGCTTTATTCGAGAAGAAGAGCCACTAATCTTTGAGCTGGGGGCACGCCACCTTGCTGCTGGCTTTGCGGCTGACAGTGCGCCGCGATGTACGTTGGGTTTTGGGCCGGAAGATTCGAGGAGAGTTGGAGATTACCGAAGGTGGCTACCAGGTTACGAAGATAGCCCCAAGAAAAAGAAGCAGGCCTACTCTTGGGGAGAAGATTATGAGTTGTGGCGCATGGATCTTGGAAATGTCGATCTTGGACTCGTAGAAGACAAGATCGAGCGCGCAGCGCGTGAAGCACATAGCAAGTATCTACTTCTGGATGCGAAATCAAGAAGATTGTTCCTCATTCTACCATCTGTCCTTCCGCATCAGCTGCTTTTTAGTGCTCTGTCTACATTTTTCTTGAACTTTCAGAACCCCAGCATAACATTGCTTTCCGCCCCGGTCCTATGCACAGTCGCGGCAGGATGTCGATCGGGTTTGGTTGTGGATATTGGGTGGAGTGAGACTGTAGTGACTGCCATATACGAGTATCGTAAGGTCTATGAGCGCAGGACAACGCGGGCCATGAAAATATTGACAATGAACATGGCCGAGCTCTTGTACCAGCATGTCGACCAAGGCCGTGGGCTTTCTCCAAAATCAGAGGACTCTGAAATTTCAGTTGAATCTAAGCTTGGTTCGTACTTTGAGCAGTCCGAAGAAGTGACCACCAGAATGGCTTGGTGTCGAAAGCAAGAAGAATCATCTAGGGCTCTAGAACACCTAGAGAACCTTCCTCAGGAGCTATACCATCTGATTGTAGCCGAAGACAGCCCAAACAAAACCACATCAGAGAATGAAACTCAGGACGATCCCATGGTCTCCGTCCCATCACCGCTTCATCCTCGCCAGGTTTTGCAGATCCCTTTCTCCAAATTCTCCAAACCGGTGGAAGAAGCTTTACTAGCAACAACCAAAAATCCGCGCGAGCTAGACGACCACGAGATTCCTCTTCACCTACTCATCTACCGCTCTCTGCTCGCTTTGCCAGCAGACGTCAGAGCTATATGCATGTCGCGAATCATCATCACAGGAGGCGGTTCCAACATACCTGGCCTGAAACCCCGGCTACTCCAAGAAGTTGCCTCGCTTGTCAGCGAGCGTGGATGGGATCCAGTGTATGGTAAAGCCGCGGATGAGCGGCGCAAACGGCTGAAGGAGATAAGCAGCAATCGAGGATTCGCGACTTCGAAGCTCGATCAGCCCTCGAGGTCGACGGAGGACGGGCCTTTAGACTCATCAAAGAGCAAGCTTGCGGGTCTCGAGCCTCAAGAACCTGACCCCATCGAAGACAAGATTAGATATGAAGAAGCGAAAGGGACCAAGTCTACCGTCTCGGGCGTCATACGAGGCGTCGAGACTCTAGGAGCCTGGGCTGGAGGGAGCCTTATTGCTGGATTGAAGATCAAAGGGATTGTAGAAGTGGAGAGGGAGTCTTTCCTGCAATACGGGCTTGCAGGGGCGAGGAAAGACACGGAGCTAAGTACTGTGGCACAGAGGCAAAGCTTCGGTCCCGGTATGGCCAAAGCCGGCATCGGAGAGAAGGGCGGGTGGACATTAGGAGCGTGGGCTTAATTATCGAGGAAAGCGGAGTGCTGTCGCATTGAATCGTACCTAGGTAAAGTACAGAAATCTAAATCGTGGGTATTCTATACTACCTTCTCAGCGAAAGACCTTGAAGAACCCCCAAAGGCCCAAGCCGCTCAAGACCGGGATCGTCAAGTTATCGTCCCATCCAAAGACATCCACGACCTCGCTCGCGCTTGCTACGAACCCACTCCATAGGCTGACTATCCCCAACGCTGCCCACCCTCCTAAAGTTCCCTGTCCCTCCCCCTTCCATCCAAGCCCCTCCCTCACCACCTCCGGTAGCCTCAATTCTCCTCTGAACAGGAAGTCCTCGTCGTGTCCAAACCTCGGTGCAGCCCATCCCCAGAACATGCCCGCTGTTATTACGCCCACCAACGCCGCAGCAGCACTCCCCGCCAAACTCTTCCCTCTCCTTATTCTGGGAGTGTATCGCCCATATAATCTCCCGAACGTGCTCGCTGCCGTATCGCACCAGCTGAGCAACAATACCCCCATCACTCCGACATCCTTTGGCATAAATCTCAATACTGTCCATGCACCCAGCAAGTACCAAATCACGCCATTCCACCCATCCACCTCGCTCTCACGCATAAGCGCACCCAGCACCCGAATGTAGAACCTGTTAAACGAGGGGAATGTATGTCTCAGGTAATCTACAGACGCAACCGGCACCAGTGCGCCCAATAACCATGGGTGTATAGAAGCGGCGCTGGTACCGCGCGCATAGAGGTGTAGCGTAAAGAAGCCAATGGAGAGATGGAGCGCTTTACGTGGTATCTCATGTCGGTGGACAAAGGAGCGCCAGTGTCTATGTATAGGAATGAGACCTAGCGGACTTGGCGAGCGGCTGAAGTCTCGCCAATAAGAGGACATAGATGGAGCGGCGGAGGAGGGGGAGAGATGCCCATTTGTGGTGGGCTCCGAGGATTTCTTGGGTCGCGAAGACGTTGTGGTAGGTTTTGCATTGCCCGAAGTAAGGGCGGTGGGACGATTCTGGTTTAGAAGGGATTTAGGACTGCGACTTCGTGCTCGGGCGCGTTTGTCTGAGTCGGAGGAGTCGGGTTCGTTTTCTTCAGTGATGGGGCGGGGGGAGGTGGCTCGTTTAGAGGCGGAACGAGTTGTTGGCGGAAAGTACCCATCTCTAGTTTCGTAGGAGTCTTGGATACCAGGTGAGGGAGAAGTGACCTGGGGGGTTCCAGGAATTTGGTACTGTTGCGACATAGGAATTGTGGGTTGAATGGAGTGGAAGGGTGGGAGAGCCGGATGCCTAATCAGGCCATAAACATATAAGGTCGGAGGCGCTGGAACTCGGAGATTCTCTACTGAGTAGAGAGCGGAGACGGTTCTAAGGGCGCGTTGCTCGCTATCGTGATAAATCTGCCAGCTCAGCTGCTGCCAAGTTGTGGTCGGAAAGGTCGAAAGCCCAACATCTCGATCGCAGAACTTTGCCCTACTATGAAGCTCAATAGCTTCTTTTAGAGTACTCAAAGTGAGAGGGCTTTCTGCAGAGTCTCAACAGCGAAACAAGATGGTTATGGCAGTTTTCAAGGCAGTGTCACATCAAAAATCTTGGCTAAGAATGTCACGTGAAGATAACGATAGCGAAATACCTTATTGGCCTATTCTACTCACGCCGCTTTAGGTTGTCTTCTCGCCCTTAGTATCTAACTGGGTTTTCACTTCCACCTCGTTCAGCCATCTGCGATGTTAGAAGCAAATCATTACTCGACCTCGAAATAGGGAGTATTAGGTTGTAGGAGATAACATCATCCCAACTTGAAACAAGGTTCCAGTCCAGATCCCGCAGCTGCGAAGCAGTTGGTACCCATCCCTCCTTTCGCGGCCATAACCAGCTGCCTGTCCTCCCTCTCCTGGCGACGACTTTCATCTCAAAGCCCCAAAGAATACTGGCGAGTACAATCATCGTTTCGCGATAAGCCATCTGCTTGGCCACACAGTCCCTTGGTCCCTTACTAAAGGCGCAGAAAGCACTCCACGCCAAAGCTACTTCTTCTTTGCTCGATTCCGTAACGCCAGACACTATTGGTTCAGTGAGCCGCTGTTCCGGTTGGAACGATAATGGCGCAGGGAAATAGATTGGCTCATGATGTATTGCGTAGGTCGGGGTCCCAATCTCCGTGCTTTCCGGGATATAGTGCCCATCAACGTTGATGCCTCCAGGTAAGACTTCTCGGGGCAGTAGGCCTGGAACAGGAGGGCACATACGCATAGCTTCATCCACACAAGCCCTTAGATATTGAGAGCTTGTTACCTGATCTGATCTCCTCAAAACTAGAAAAAGCACGCCTGACTTTATCTTGAGCCTCTGTAAGTGTCCGCGGATTATGTACCAAATAAAACAATGCTGCGGTGATAGCAGTGGTGGTAGTTTCCGACCCCGCAAGAACGAGCGAAGCTGCTTCGCTATTCAGCTCTGCACATGACCAGATCTGAACTCCTGTCTTTGGGTGCCGGGCTTCATGAATAGCTGTGAAGACATCTGTATATATCCCACTACCTCTATAAGTCAATCAACGATCGCAATGTATTTCAACATACTCTATATGCCCAACATAGATTTCAGGTTAACGGTGCCTCAAAATGGCATCGATTGTGCCAGATACGAACAGCATAAAGACACCCACCGCTTTGTTTCATGCTTCCAAAGATGTAATGGTTAGTACTTTTAATCATCATCTGGAAAGAGTGCCCGAAACAGATATCTCCCATGACATCAAACGAAAGTTGGCTGACGAGTTTTTGGAAATTGCGAGCGGTAGACTAGTCTTGTGCACCTATGGCAGAGTCGCTCTCTTCGGAGTCAACCAGCAACTTGCGGAAGATTCGCGTATGCTGAAGCATGACACTGTCTATCAGATCCAGCGAGCGGTCGGTTAAAGCTTGGGCTATCACTTTACGTTTTTGAGCGTGTTGGTATTTATGTATATCTATCGTCGACTGGCTACTCTAGGTTTCGAAGAAGAAAATCTAGACCGAGTACCATGGCGATTGTTGGACGTTTGCTTGGATGCCATAGATAGTTTTCAACGCAATGTGGCTATTGACCGACAGCCTGTTTGGTCCGTAGCGAACGAATTTGCCCGTGTACCGTTAATCTAATTTCACAAGTGTAATTAGCACAGCCCTCAGTCGTGCTGACCGTATCTCTGGTGGATTTTGTAAAGCTCGATATGGCGATCACCTCTAACACAGTGATAGACGTTGTACCAATCTGTAATCTTCGCAATGAGTGGACCTGGGTATTTAGCAAGTGGATGAAAGGTCAATCTATAGATAAATGAGCTTATAATCCAGCAGGAGCATATTTTGTCCTTACATAGCTAAGTCCCAAAGCACACAATGCGATGCCAGATGCTCCAAACGCTCCGTACCAGTTATACATCTTTAGGTCGAACTTCTCCACAAGAGAATCTTATCAACGGAGTGAAGTGCGTCAATGTTGAATAGACCTCAACCGTAGCCTTGGAAATTGTCTGTGAAACAATGACTAGATGTTATTTGAGAACGTTGCATAGAAAAGAGAAACACAGTCTAGGTATGCTAGCCCCGAACAGCTTTGGGTAAAATACTGAGGGTAATTTGAACTGCAGAGTATTCTTTCAGGAATTTCATACATAGGAGCCTGCTATTTATTGTTGCAGTGGACGCAGTAAGATGGTGTAGTGTCCACATAGTCTGGGATCCTTTGGTGTACTGGGGTTACGTTTGATAGGGTATCTGACTCAAGTACTTGGGAAATCCCTTGTTTTGTGGAGACTTTTGGATGGATCTGGTGGTCGGTCCATTGTTTCTGCTGGTTGTGGCCTTCCAGATGTTAATAAACATATAATTCTTTACTTTACAAGATTACATTGATAGTATTGTATCGAGTGCAGGCCATGGCATCAAGTTCTTTTGTAGTTTACCTTCTGCTTTGATCCTTGGCCCTTTTTTTTGAACAGCTGTATTGTATATCCGACGTCTCCAATATCAAGACTTCAACAGCCAACTTAGAACTCTACTTTTGCTGAGTCGAGAACAGCGAAGCGAGTCGTCTCCTGAATGATCAATTCTTCATGCTCCTTTGCTTCGGACGCTCATCGTTACCGGGAATGGCTCTTCAATTCGTTCGTGGCTTAAACAATGGCTATCGTATGGACCGGTCTATCATGTTATAAGCCACGAATTTATCTCTCCAAAGTAACGTCCACTATTTCTAAAAGTTGTCTGTAGAAGGTATAGAAATTATCATCTTTGCTTTGCAGCTGACACAAATAAAACATCCTTCCTCTGATTCTCATGTACCTACTAACACCTCCATACTCTCAGTTATGCATCATCTCTAGCACCATGAGATAATTCCAGCCAATCCGTAAAGACGTCCATCCGAAAAGATCCTGCTTGTGGGGACGCCCTCGCCCTTCTCGCGCATCCGTTCCATTTTTGCTGCTTGTAGACCACGGCAACTTTGGAAACTAGAAGCTGGTAGATTCTTGGTGAACCCTCAGGGCCTCAGGGGTAGACTAGATATATTCTATCCTTTCAGAATCTTGTTGAAGAGAACAAGTTGCTATAGAATGGATCTAGCGGGTGCATACTTTTGATTCGCACTCCATGTCATCGTCATTATCGGTCATCCGAATGTACCTTATGGGAGAGAGATAGAAGAAATGACGGTTGAGATGACGTTCGTGGCCGGATTAGGTAAAGGTACAACAAGCTCAGCCTTGTGCAGGGATTCTGCCGCGTTGCGCGACGATAAGGCGGCGCTCACACGATTCCTAATCGGGGGTGAGGTAGGCCGAAATTTCTGTCCGTCTTAGCAACAACAGAATCCCAACTGATACTTTTCAACTCCAGATGGCGCCTGAAACCGCCAAAGCTACGTCCAGAGCCGCGAGATCCTCTTCATCATCCCGAGCATGGGAAGCTTTGACACCTGCACTGGCGGAATGGATCCTGGACGCTGTTACCAGCATGGGTTTCTTACGGATGACCCCAGTACAGGCTTCAACGATACCTCTTTTCATGGCACATAAGGATGTAGTAGTTGAGGTAAGAATGGCAGTCCATCAGGATGGAACCGGATGTTGAGATGTTGAAGGCAGTCACTGGTAGCGGGAAAACACTTGCCTTCCTCATTCCCATAGTCGAAAGACTTCTCCGACTAGAGGACCCCCTCAAGAAGCACCATGTTGGAGCTATCATCATTTCACCTACCAGGTACCGAACGTTGCAAAAATCCTGTAACTGTTAAGTTATCTGACTATGTCAAAGGGAGCTTGCGGCTCAGATTCATGGCGTCCTCCAATCGTTGTTGTTTTTCCATGGACCATCCGCCGCAGCCATGAAGCCTCCTGAAGAGGACCCAGGCGAAACAAAAGTCGACCAAGCTCAAGCACTACCGCCTACTTTCTCTTCATCAGCTTTGACAGTAGTACCTCAGTTGCTTGTTGGCGGAGATACCACTACCGCTCAAGATCTGAATCATTTCCTCAAGCATTCTCCAAATCTACTGATCTCAACGCCTGGCCGTCTACTAGAGCTATTATCTTCTCCTCATGTTCATTCTCCGCAATCTTCTTTCGAAGTGCTAGTACTAGATGAGGCCGATAGGCTTCTGGATCTTGGCTTTACTGCGGACCTGCAGAAGATCTTGGGCAGATTACCGAAACAAAGACGAACCGGTTTGTTCAGTGCAAGTGTTAGTGAGGCCGTGGATCAAATCATTAGAGTCGGTCTACGCAACCCAGTCAAGGTTGCAGTCAAAGTCAAGGGTATAAACGGTGGGGATGACAGAAGAACCCCTTTAAGGTAACTCCCAGTGTTCCCTAGACTAGCCACACTGACGGTCGAGTATGTAGTCTTCAGATGAGCTATCTAATCACTTCTGCCTCCCACAAGCTTCCTGCTGTCTCTAAACTCCTGTCGTCACTGACGCCAATTCCAAACAAGACCATCATATACCTCTCAACATGTGCTGCTGTTGATTACTTCCAGCATGTTCTACCCTCCATACTTCCTTCCCGCGACAGTCAACCATTTTCTCTTGTTCCACTCCACGGCAAGCATCCCCCAAAGGTTCGGGAAAAGAACTTTGCGAAATTTGCCAACGCAAGCATACTTAGTATTCTCATCACCACTGATGTCGCAGCGCGCGGTCTTGATATCCCTCAGGTAGATTTGGTGATTCAGATTGATCCGCCAAGTGATCCTAAGGTGTTCCTCCACCGCTGTGGCCGAGCAGGACGTGCAGGTCGTAAAGGACTGAGTGCCATCTTTCTGCAACCCGGTCGGGAAGAGGATTACGTGTCGTATCTAGAGGTTCGAAAGACGCCTGTGACTCCGTTAACCACACCGCCTGTTGGCGTTACTGACGAAGATGCTACTGCCTCGACCGAGGCGATGCGAAAGGTGGTACTTGCGGACCGTGCACTTCACGACAAGGCGCAGCGTGCTTTCGTTAGCTGGGTTAAGGCATACAGTAAACATCAAGCCTCTAGTATCTTCCGAGTCAGTGATCTCGACTGGGAAGACCTCGGCAAAGCTTGGGGTTTACTCAAACTCCCCAAGATGCCCGAACTCAAGCGTTGGGAAGGCGACAAATCACTGGGAGTCAAGATAGACTTTAGTACCTACGCTTACAAGGACAAATCGAGGGAGCAGCAAAGGCTGCAAGCGATGGACGAAAAAGAGGGAGAAAATGCTTCCGCTTTTGCTAAACCATTACCGGTCAAGAATGAACCAAAACGGGCATGGAGCCAAAAGCATGACCTACAAGAAGAAAAAGAGAGACGAAGGGAGAAGAAAAGAACGAAACGCGAGCACGAAAAATGGGAGAAGATGACACCGGAAGAGAAAGATGAACAACGTGAACTAGAGAGAATGATTGAGGAGGTGAAACGCAAGAACATACGCGAGCAAGAGTATGAAGACTTTGAGGGGCTGGATTAAATGTGTAGGATATTCAATATACTCCGGGAAACCTTGGTTCTATTGGCCAAACCCTTTGAGTCCGCTTACTTCCAAATCATACTGTCTCCAATGCATTATGCAGGAGGACCGATCCAGTCCCACGAACACTCCTCGCCACACTTCACTTCACAAACTTCTTCCTCTCCTCCATCCGCCTCTCCTCATAATGCCCAAACATCTCTTCCCACTCCGTCTGCGTCGGCAACCTCCCCGTCCCTCGACTCCACTTCTCCCTGCAACATTTCCACTCCTCCCCCACCCACTTCCCCCCCGCGCCCACCACCCCCAGCAGCTCCTTGCCGTCCAGCTCCACCACCGCCTCCTCCTGACTGCCGTTGCTCGTCCTCGCCGCTTTCCCCTTTCGAGAGCCGGAAGAGTGGCTTTTGCGGCCCAGGGCGATTTCGACGCGGAGGTGCTCGTCGCGCTGCCAAACTACACTGCGCTCGAGCTCTTTACGCCACTTCTTTATCATGACGACGCGCTCGGTGAGCTCGCTGATGCGGCAGTCCTCGGCATATTGCTCCTCGGTCATCGCTTCCATCTCCTCCTTCGTCACCACCATCTTCTCACCACTCTCAACCACCTCCCCCTCAGCCCTCTCAGCCCTCGCCTGCCCCTCCTCCGCTTCCTCCCCCCCAGCAACCGCAACCGCAAACGCCCCCTCAATCTCAAACCGCACCCCCCTCTTCAACCGTTCCAACACCATGCAATCCGCATCCATCCACTCGTTCAGAAAATCGCACCGGTCCGCCAGCCGCTGCAGCTCGCCCGCGTGATGGTTCAGCAAGCCCTCGAGGTCGGTCTGGTGCGTGGGTAAAGGATCGGTGTGTGGGATCTTGGTGCCGGAGCCGCTGGGGGTGCGCACCGGGAAGTGGGCCTGCGAGAGCGGGGAGAGGGAGGTGGATTTCTGGAGGTAGGTGAGGGTGGTGGTTAGCAGGGAGGGTTTTTGCTTTTGTTTGGGAAGTTTGGGAAAGCTGGGTGAGGGGCGTGTGAGTGTGAGTGTGGGTGAGAGGGGGGATTGTGGTCGCGGGTGCGGGTGTGGGGAATACAGGTCTGCGGCATCCATTGAGAGGAGCATGATGTGGAATTTTTTTATTTTGTTTGGGTGTGGAAAGGGATCGCAAGATGAAACGTACAAGAAGATATTCGAAAAATGAAAAAAAAAAAATCACCACCGAAAAGAAGGAACGCGATGCTTTTGCTCCCGCCCCTCGTACCAAAGAAAACAAAGCCCACCATCTCTCAAGCCAAAAAAATGAAAAAACAACCGCATTGTTCCCCCCTCTGAAACTCACAGACTCACAGACTCACAAACAAAGCCCCACGCAACAAACAACTACGCGATTTTTCCAAAGCCAAGGAAGTAAACCGAACGATGAGAATGAGAATGAAAGCAACGTACCCGATTCTGATTCCGCTTCCGCTCCTCCACCGGTCGATCCATTGGCTGGCGCGGGGTGTGCATGCGCCAGGGGTGGAGGCGGAGTTCCATGTTTCTTGGCTTGGGTTGTCTCGAGGGATGGATGGATGTATGGTGAGGCGAGAAGGGACTGGGTGGGGGGGGTGGTATTGTGGGGTGAGTGGTGAGGGGTTTGAAGTTTCGTGAGGGGTTTGGCGTGGTGGGGATGGGGTGATGGGAATGGGTAGGTAGAGATGAAAAGGGGGGAAGAGAGTGGTGGTGATGTGGGTGGAGGATGAAGGGGTTGAGGTGGGAGTGTTGTTGTGTTGTTTGATAACGAGGGAAGTAACCAAGACGGTTTGGCGCGAAGGGTTTGTTGTTTTCGCACGAGCACGTAGTAAGATGCGGTGGAGTGAATGTTCGATGCACGAGCTACAGTAGACTAGAGAAAGCCAAGGTTCTTCTGATTTGGCTTAATGGGGTTCACGGATGTGTTGTGAATAGAGAAGTAAGTTTTGTTTACAGATGGCTCACTTCCGGCCATGCACATGGATATAGCTCACTTACTCCGATACGCTGCAGGGCAAGCAGATACTGGCCCCTTGGGTCTTCGGCTAATAGAAGCGTTTTTGCACGATCCTATTCTTGAGAAGCAGAATAATTTTCGTATGCATACCCTCTAAACATGACCACGAGCTGCGCTTGCTCATGCAGATAGAAGAATCAGACATCGTACTTTCAAGCTGAGACCATCGAGATACTTGTCCACTAGTAATGGAAAACAAAGCTAGCGTTTCTCCAACATCGAAATGATTCTCTATCACTCCGCTGATACTCAGATTGACATCCCAAACCACTGTGACTTACTCCTTTTCCTTTGCATAAATTCGGTAATGCCACCTGAATAATCCGCCTTTGTTTTAGAAACTCCAGTCAGTGAGCCCATGAGCACAAACGCCGTCCGTGGTATCGAATAGTAACCCGAGCGCCTCTTGTCAATTATCAACTCCCACTTAGCTCTATCACTAGTAAATGCCGTTGAAACCCTGTACTGGCGCAGCAAAAGTCGATCTGAAGTCCTTGGGTACTTCCCACTACAAAGCCGTTAGCCAAAGCCATCCATTATCACAAATATTCGAAACTCACTCCATGTGTTTGACAAGCCCGAATGTAGGCTTCAATCGCCTCTCCAACCCCATAATCACGAATGGGTCCTGGCTCGAGACGTGCAGGCTTTGGATCCGTTGACGAGATAGCCAAACGTACCTGCAGTAATACTGACTCAATGTTCGACACAGCGCTCCAACCAGAGTTGGTGAGAAGTTCCATGCACAAAGCACCCCCAGCAGTGACGTGTCCACCTCCACCTTGCATAAAACTCAGAAACCGAGGACGGATGATGCGAACAAATGGTGGGCTCATGGGGTAGTCCTTGCCAAAGCGCATCTCCATTGCTATACTCTTCAGACCTTTGGATTTCATCTCCTTTGCCAGAGGTAGATGGGGTTCGAAAGAATGGAGCTCGATGATCCATTGATAGACGTTACTGATGAGTTCTGGGTTAAGGTACCAGCCTAATTCATGTGAAGGATGCGTATCTTGAACTTTCAAGGTGCCAGTGAGTTCTCGCTGGAGTTGCCTAGAAGCAGATGAAGTCGCATAAGCTGGGGGTTCCAGTAATGGTAGTGACTTGTAGTCAAGAGTGCCAGGTACGAAATCAGTTTTGGGAACTTCTGCCACTTTCGTGAATAGATCTATGACAGCCTTCATCTTGCCTGTCTTCCGGCTTGCTGGAGGCTGCTGAGGCTGCTGCGAGTGGTTTGACTTCGGCAGCGCCTCTTCGGTATCTGAAAAGAGGATCTCGAGATCCTCCGCGTCGGTATCATCGCTAAGAAAGACAACCTCTTCCATGTCCATTGAACTTTGCGCGTCGACTTTCGCTTTCTTATGTCCACTCTTGACGGCCGTGACAGCTTTTGGCACAGGTCTCCTAGACTTGCTGACCGCGGTGATTGGAATAACAATCCTCTCATTATTCGATCCCATAGGTGTGTATTTAGGATCTTGCCCATATACCTGAGTCGGAATTTTATCCTCTAATTTCTGTCCCTGCACATTGCATTTGACGAAGAGGTAGCGTGATTGGATCCAATCGAGCTGAGCAACCACAAGATGTGGGTTGCTGCTGACATATTTTTCTGGTGCATTAACAATCTCGTTCAATGCAATAGCTTGTGAGATCCTCAGATCACTATGAGGCCAAGTTCCAAAGGCGCACATTCCATCCTCGCTAAATTGTGAACTGAAGTTGTGCATTCCGGAATAGCCCAAGCTCGTGTTTACCTGTAACGAGTGATATACACCATTACCAAATGCTCTGCCATGAGCAGTATGTTGAAAGTGAAGTCCTTCTCTGACAATCCCGTGCCAATTGTGCAGGGGACTACCATGCCAAGCAAACATGGTTGGGAAAGTCGAGTCTCCTTTTGTCTCACGAACTGCAGAAACAAATCTCTGCTCTTTGTCGGGTGCTCCCTGCGCAAATCTGAACTGCATCCATTGCGACATGCCAGACACTCTTTCTTCAGCTTTGCGAGATTCGCCATCAATGTTATCAACCTGGACGATGCAAGATCTGTTGGAAGCAATGATCCAGCGGAGCACGCCAAGTGCTGCAGGGCTGAATCGATCCGGCCATGCTCGAAGGGACACGTCCTTGCCGTTTCTTGTCCCTAGGAAGTCTTTCATATGGATAATGCTCGGAAGTGTATCGAGGAGCATGCACAATGAGTTCTGTTTCTCAGCGTCATCGAGGTCGTCAAAGTTCTGGTCGTAGACAACGAATTCAACCTCCGGACGCGAAGATCCATCGACCGGAGAGGGCACAGGGGGTGGTGTTGTTGCGGGAGTTGGGGCCTGTGCTTTTCCAAAGAGCGAGACATGGCGGTGCTGCTCAACGATGCTGGTAGCGTTGCCCTGTCTTGGATTATCGATGTTAATGGAGGTTCTCACGATAGGTTGTCCTAAACGAACGGTAGGATATAATGCTTCTATAACTTTACAATGTAGTCGCTCCTCAGGCACCCCAGCGATAGTAACGCAGATCCAGTGGCCAGGGCGTAAGAGACCTGATCTCACACCCGAAGGAAATATGAGCTCCATACGATTTCGATCGAACTTAGCCTTGAATTTCTGGACATCTTCTATTTTCTTGGTATGTGTAGCTGCCTTTGGAGAATTTACACCATCCGCCCTGTAAGGGAACGCCAATGCATACGCCCGAGATGCATAACTTCCAGTATACGGGTTTTCCCGGAAGGCAATAAGAGACAGTGGAGGAACCATTAGGCCCATGCCAACCGGGAGACTTGACAGCTTACGACTTGACGCACTGGAATAGCAAAAACTGACCAGGAGATCGACAACGTGGGGTTGTGACATGATTTCATGCTCGATACTAGGCCCAAAGCCTAGAGCCATGTACTGATAAAGGCATAGTGGTTTGGAACAGACGTATGGTTTGAGCGCCTCAAAGTCGGCTTCGACCTTGCAATGGCAGACCAAGCAGAATTCGGTACATCTGACGAGGTGACGGAGGGCGAACTGCATTGCAACTAGTGGAAAAGATGGAGCTTTGGGAAGCGGGATTAGATGGTCCGCGGTGACTATACTTGGTAAGGTTCTCTCAAGTTGTGATGCATCGTCTGCCAAGTATCTCGGTTCCGCGACGTCACTGTTGTTAATGTTCCTCCCCTGATGATCATTGTAAAACTGTTCTGCTCCACCCCACGGAAATCCTTCTGAAGTTCTGTAATTGATCAACTCCAGCAGTCGCGCATTCATCAGTTCATCGAGTGGTCGACCAACAAAAAGATGACCCAGGCCTCCACTTTTTGATGATCCAGAATTTTCAACATTCGAGCTTTCTGTACAATTGCGATTGTCCTTTGTTTTGCTGAATGCCTCGATTGCCTCGTCATATTTGATCTTATATTTCTGGCTTAGCCCCACTCGCATCTCAACCGTTTTTGTTCCACCAACTGTTTCTCTTGCAACTAGGCGCTCTAGCGGGCGATATCCAGCTGTATAGCGAATGAGAAGTATGAAGTATTCACTGGGTTCGAGGTGCCAGGCTTGCAGGGCCTCATCTGAAATTCCAAGTTTCGCGACGCGGCAAGAGATGGTTACAAATGCGTCTTCGCCGCCGTTCAGTAATCCTCCAAGATGACCAACGCGGAATCCAGCTAGTTTCGCGGTTTGAAGATCAAGTCGGATTCTCGTATTGTCAACCGAAAAGGTCTGATGATTTCCAGACCGTTTACGGCTGCCTCCAATGGCAGCTTGAGAGTGGCGAGGAGAACCTGGAGACCAGCCTCCAGGTTCTGGGTCGCTGTCGGTATCAGAGTGTTCAGGTTCGGGATCTGACTCCAGCTCTGATTCAGACTCGTCAATGTCCATTGGATCATCGAGGTCGACCGGGTTATGCTTCGAGCCTGCCGTGGCTTTGTCAAGTAGCTTGGTAATCTTGGACAGCATTTGGGAGAGCACCAGTCCGTGTAGCGTGCCTGGCTCTTGCAAGGCAGAACTTATGGAGGCGGGGACGTTTGTTGAGTCGGTGTAGACATAGTATTCGTGAGATGATGGATATTCTCCAAGGTCTACAGTAAACCATATTAGCAAGAACCCACGATCAAGCATCGTTGGGAAAATATTATAAAAAGAACATGCTCACCCGGGACAAATGCTTGCACTGTGACGTTTGCAGCAGATCCTTCTGGCACTTTGTACTGAAATGTGACAGAACCATCTTCACCTCCAGCCTTGAGACCTGATATATTGGGGCTTCTGAAATGCCGTAAAACATCCTGTAGATCAGCAACAAAAGCTTTCCGAGGCATAGCGAAGTAGTTTTTGTGCTAACGGGGTCGGCCTTGAGCCGTGCTGCTGAGGATTCAACGACGTTGAGGTGAGGGGTGAAGGTTAGAAATGGGAAAGGGTAACGCAACAAAAAGGAGAGAGCTTCGATTAGTAGGCAGTACGTTCGGCAGGTTCGACATGAAGCAGCCTTGCCTATGCAGGGTGTTGGGAGGCTGTTGAGGACGTCAAAAATCCCTAGAGAGTTCACAGAATGTTGTGTTCTAAATCATGGCCCAATCGTTGCAAGGAGATGCATCTAAAGGTCGATGATTTTCGATGCAGATGACGTTGACTCTACTATTGATATGTGACTCTAATAGTTGTGGTGAAGGAAGTGCGTGTCAACACAACATTCGGGGCTTTCCCCCCCAACATGTCTACTTTGGTTGGCAGGCAACAATGATGCTTGAACAAGGCTACTACAGTACAGTAAAGCTACCTACTGTACAGTACAGTACAGTAGCTGCTCGACGCCTATCGAGATCCCTATCTTAGCCCCGGGTAACTAGACCCAGGCACGACAGCGGGAATGAGCCGCTCGCTACTGTGGGTTGCTCCACCTGGAGACCTTGATGTACGGAAGTACTGTAAGACCAATCAACGCAAGGTATCGGAGAGAAGAGTGCCATCAATCCCATCACAAGAACCAGCATGATGACCGCCTCTTCTTCCTCCCGCTCCTCCACCCTCACCGATCCTACTCTCCAGCCCTTCCTCTCCCCCACCTTTTCCGCAATAGCCTACCTCAACACCACCCTCCCCTCTACAACCGCCACTCCCACACCCGCCCTCTCCACCCTCGCCTCCAGCACCCAATCCCACATCTCCACCCTCTCCGCCCTGACCGCCCGCCTCTCGCAAACACTCACATCTCTAACTGACGACATTCTTCGCTCCTCTACGCGGCTGACCTACGAAATCGAACTCCTCCGCGGTGACGCCTTATCGCTCACCGAATCCCTTGCGGCAACGGGAGTCTTGGCGCCTGCAATTGCAGAGTTTGTACCTGATGGTCTGCTCGCCGTCGGCGGGAACTCTCACGAAAAAGAACAAGAAGAAGGCGAAAAACCAGCCATTCCGCCTAATGAAAGCACCGATCGTCCATCAACCCCCGAAGCAATCACCCGCCTGCGCACCCTCCAGCACGTAAAATCCCGCCTTCAAAGCACCACGCAAACCTTCTCCCTTGCACTTTCCTGGCCCTTCCCTCCCTCCCTTCTCTCCTCCCTAATCTCCATCTCGGACCCTACGCTCGAAGCCAAAGGCCAAGAAGCGTGTTCGCGCCTACGGCAAGAAGTCCTCGATATGATGGCCGAGGATAGCAGCGCCGGGTTGGAGAAGGCGAGGGCGCGGGTGGAGGAGTTGAGAGAGGTTGTGGGGGTGTGGAAGGGGACGGGGGAGGAGAAGGCGCGGGGGAAGTGGGTGGATGGGTTGGCGAGGGTTGTGGAGGAGGAAGAGAGGAAGAGGAGCGAAGGGATCATGGGAAGGCGACGGGGTGTGAGCGCAGTAGGGAGGAAAGCCGTGGAGGAGCAGCAAGGGAGACCGAGTGCCGAAATAAGCCGGGGCCCTGGATTCTTGAGGAATCTGCAAAGGTTGAGGGAGGAGATTTATATGGAATAGTCCATTTTTACTTCATTACAGTCATCATAAAGGACGATTTACGAGCCTACACACCCCACCTTTTTTCCCCTCACCCGTTATTGAACCACAGCCCACTCCCAATCGAGAACCCCCGATTCCCCCGCCAAAAATCAATCTTCACAAGACACCACCGCAACCATCCCAAGCAGATCTCACATATCCCAAAACACCCCCCCTAAAAGAGCCTCCACATCACAAAAGTCCAAAAAAAAAAGAAATCCGCACCGCCAAAAAACCCCCACGCTCCTTCCTCGACTACAGTACATAATAGTCTTCCTCAACTCCCACCATTTTCCACCTTCACAACCCGCACTCAAATCATTCTTAGGAAAGAGTAGTCCCACTTCCACCCGGACCTCCCCCCCCCACAAATCCAAATCCAAATCCCACCCCCTTATCCCCCATCCATCCCCCATCCATCCACCAACTCCCCCCCTTTCTTCCCAAAAACCAGCTCTCCTAGTTCCAAACCAGCATCTCTCAAACGAAAAACCTACATTTCCCCCCTACCATTGCATACCATACCATACCATACCATTCCATACCATACCATTCCATACCAGACCAGACCAGACCATACCATACCATTCCATTCCATACCATACCAGACTATGAATACTCATCCCAGACTGGTCTCGACTTAAGGGTTGTTTAGATTGACGTGCTCGGATTTAGGGGAGAGATGGGGAGGGGGAGGGGGAGGGGGATGGGTGAGGGTGAGGGTGAGGGTGAGGGTGAGGGAGAAGGAGAAGGAGAAGGAGAAGGAGAAGAATAGCGATGGCGATGGCGAGGTGGGCAGGTAGTGTACAGTACAGTAGGTCGGTATTTCGCTAGGGAGTGGGAATGGAATGGGATGGGATGGGATTGTTGGGTTTAATGGTATGTCTGTAGTCGATTGGTGAGAGGGCTCGATTCGATTCGAGGTGTGAACGCAAACTGTGGGTGGTTTGTTCGTTCGTGCGATGGATGGGGTTCTTCCAATGTACTGGACTGATAGGAGTAAATTAATGGGAAATGCAGGGATTGCGTGTATCGACATTGTTTCAATATTTGATCCATTCTCTTTTCTAATCGTTTCCAAACCCCAACTCTATCGTCTCTCCAACCTCTAATCTCCCATCAAACAACTCTACTCCGAGTTCTGCCCCTCTTGCTTCCCACCACCAGACTTCAACCATCTCATCTAACCCCTACAACCCCTCCCCCCAACAGCGACACCTCCCCTCCCGAATCTTACACTGCGCACACCTCCTCTCCCCTCCCTCCCCCGGCACCACCACTCCCCTCCACACCTTCACCTCATCCATAGACGTATCCAATCCCGTAATCCCATCCCCCACCTTCGCCTCCCCCCGCTGCACACCGCCCATCCAGAGCTTCGTCAGCATTTCTAGCACGTCCACTACCTCAATGCGCTTTTCGCCCGTCAAGGCCGCAAAGGTGCTTGCTTTACCCCGTTTACCCAACACACGCATGAAGGCATCGGCGACGGCGCAGTCAGCTTTTGCAAAGGGCTTTTCCCATCCGGCGACGGGGATGGTGCTGTTGAGGTACTCGGCTGATGGAGAGAGTGGGGAGAATGGAAACGTGGAGGGGCGGTGGAGTTGACGGCGGTAGAGGGGGTAGAGGGCGTGGAAGTGGGCGGTTGTCCAGGGGAAATGGACGCTGAGGGAAGGCCAACTGGGGGTTGGGGCGGTCGTTGTGGGGGTGGAGGTGCGCCAGAGGGGGATGTAGGATGTGAGGCTGGTGAGCCAGGATGATGGAGCGGTTTGCGAAGGCGCAGCTGGCTGTGGGGGTACAATACGAGAGGCACGGTTCTTGAGTTGCTTTTGGGTGGAGGCGTTGATAACAGTCTGCCTCCGAAGATCAGGAGGCATCGTCTCATCAACGACACATGTGCTGGAATTTTCGGATGCTATTTCGCCGACAGACTCGTTGCCAGGCAAACTAAATTCTGTCTGCTCCTCATATGAGAGTTCAGACATCTGTGATTGATCGTTCTCGGAATATGCATCAAAGTCTGGAGAAGGGCTTTTCTGCTCTTTCATCGTTCCTAGGGAGGCTTCTGCGTCATTCTCAGAATATGCGTAGCTGTCCTCCAACGTAGGGTTCTGCTCCTTGGTCATAATATCGGTGATTGACTTTTCGTTGCTCTCAAAGTATGCTGCGGTATTCCCAGAAGGGCTATCTCCCTGCAGAGCCTTCTCGGCAACGACTTTCTCGGCAGCCTCGGCGAGCCTTGGCTTTGAAACATCCTCCGATGCCCGCTGCACTTTGGAGGGTGGCTCGCTATCAATGCTTGGATTGACCGTCGATGAATCAATGACATTGGAGTCTGCAGAGGCCTCCTGTTCCTGCTTCTTCTGCCTTCTCTCCTCCCGCTTCTTCGCAGTCTTTCTTGCTTCGCCATCTGGCTGCCAGAACGAGTCAGATTCGTTAGGAGCCGTATCATCGCTACGAATCGCGTCCTCACTGGGCACAGGCTCATCGCTGTAGACAACTTGGCTGTTTCTTCGCCATGGGCTGGGTAGCTTGGCCCTACGCGGTTTAACTACTTCATTAGGAAAAAGATCTTCGAGCCGCTCAGGCGATGGTTCTTGAACAGGATCCGAAGAGTGAGCCTCCGTTTGCCAGATATCCTCACTTTCATCTTCCGCTTCTTCTTGTTGCTCATCTTCCTCATCATCACTGTCGATGACAATGACTTGACTTGCGCTAGCCATTTCAATCTGTCTGCTTACAGCCTCTCTCTCCTGCTGCCATTCCGCTAAACGTGCCATCATGGTCTCGTCGATTGCAGAATTGTCAGTTGAACGATCAGCAAGAGGAAGGTCGATCTGTGCTTTAGTCGAACTGGGCACTTCCAGTTTTACTGGCGTGTCTGCTTTCCAGCTCATCCGATCAGCATCGTCATCTGGCTCACTTCGTGCAGGACTTGGTAGCTGATTGTTCGAGAGGACTGGGTACTCGATCTTCTGCCCTGGCCCCGGTAGCTTCAGGCTATAGCCTTTCGTGACACTGGAACTTGGTAATACTGGATAAGTCGATTCAGCTTCGCGGAAGAACACATCGTCTTCGGGCGTCGGTTCAAATGATTGCTTGTCGGCGACAGCTTGCTGCCGCTTTGCAAGCTCCTCACCAAGCCGAAGCCCAGCCCTCAATTCTCTCCTCGTACCGGCGCCAAAGCCGCTAAATAAGTCATCTAGTCGTTCCTTCGGCGACCTCGTGGACGAAGCAGAAGATGAAGCCTGGGCTAAGATTGGCTTCGCACTACTATTCTTAGGACTCAGCACACCTTGAAGCGCGATGCCCGCTCGGACGACACGGACAAGCTTCGGGGTGCCATCTGTTGGTTTATCCATTGTTCGTGGAGAAAGACGGGGTTGATGAGATGCGAGAGGTGGTGGAAGCGCAGGCGACGAAAAAACAATCGACGGGGTCTGTTTCTGAGTCGGCAGTCGTATTTGGAGACGATTTGGCACTGGGGGAGGAGACGATGGCATCTGGGATACTGATAGATCGACCCCTTCTGCCGGACTTCTCTGCGCTGAGACCCTTGCACTCTCCGACGACCTGGAATCTGGCTGGGTGTCCGATAAAGTTGTTCTGGCTGAAACTCTAGATGCTGGCACTGCCGGGACAGGCTTTTTCATGTTCTCGTCCTCGCCCTCCTGCTCCTCCTCATCCTCATTCTCCTCGTCCTCGATCTCCTCTTCTTCAGATACCGCTGGACTGCTAGAATCCTGCCTCGCGGATGGAAGCAAAGATACAGAGACCATGCTAAAGCCTTCGCTCTCGAGTATGGAATCAAATTCCTGATGTTCGTCCGTCGGGTCGGTAGTCGGCTCCACTAGGTTGTCTTCGCTCTGAAATTGTTCATCGTAATTAGAAGACTCAGAAATTCCGTGTCCTGGAGATACGCTGTCTTGACGGATCATCGATCTCCACATATCTTCGTCATGCTGGTCAAGCGACGCTCCTTCGTAGTTGGAGTTTTCCACATCACCCGGTGCATCCCCCATGCCACTAGAGTTCTCGTTCTCCTTAAAGCCAATATCCTCGGTAGGCTCAGACTGAGCTTCAGAAAGACGTGTCTTCTCCAAGCTCTTGCGCGTAGGACGTCTCCCCTTTGACAAAGTAGGCTCTAGGTCTTCCGAAAAATCTTTAGCACTTCCCGCTGTTTCCTCGTCAAGCCCAACGCTATTTGCATCTACGCTGGTAATATCCGAATTTCCCTCAAACCTGACTGGTGTCATTGCCTTTCTTCTTCCTTTACTTCTCGGCCGGGTTGGTGTTCGTTCGCACGCGTCATTCTTATCCTCTTGTATTTCGGCCTGCTCGACAGTCGGTTCATAGCTCTTCCTTGGCCTGCCTCTACCCGCTCTAGGAGATGCAGGTTGCGCAGAAGCACCATTGGCTGCCTCCTCCACCGTTACTGGCATTGTCTTGCGTCTACCAGCGGCTTTGGGCTTTGGTGTACCATTCCTCTTCGCTGGTGCATCCAGTGACTTTCTAGGTCTCCCTCTACCTTTCTTTACAGGTGATGGTGATGAGTCACCAGCACCCTTTAAAGGCACCGTAGTCGTAGTTGTGCGCTCGGTGAGCCGTTTCGTAGGCGGTGGTTTTTTTGAAGGGGTTCCATTGTCCATGTCCTCACGTTCGGCTTCGACAGTTACACGTATCCGCCAAGGGCTAAGCTGGTTCTCGGTTTGTGCGGTTGATTTGTTAGGCGAAGAGGAAGTGTAGCGTATACCAGGTGGAGTTGTAAGGAAGAAATCTTGGAGTCGTACATTGCCGCTTGAATCGCTCAGGACTTTCCGTGGAGTTGTTATCTTGCGGCTGGCTTTAGATGGTGATATCGTAAGAGGGCTATCCCGGGACATCCCCAATGGATCCGGAGAAGAGGTCATGATTATCTCGTTGCGAGACATGTTGCCAATTGTTGATGCGTTTCAAGAGATATATTCCTGTATTCCTGGATTGCTCTTTAGAACTCCATTCTCTCGTTGTTAGGTGGTCGGTTGTCACAATAATGGTTTTGGTGGTGTAGAAAGTAAACAGTAAACAATTAGCCCATAAGGCTAACCGAGACTCTGCTACTGTACTGTAGATCCGGGCACGCTGGGGTATGAAACCGCCTCAACACCAAATGTATGGACAATTCAAATGGGAGGTATTTTGATTGGTCTATCTACATTAATTGAGGCGCAATAGCGTCAAAGTCAACCTACCTACCATCAGATACCGAACACAATCCCTCTCATCCTTAGCAGTGGTTTTGTTTGCCCTCCGACTCCGCGATTCTGAAATCGAATTGCGCGTAATTCACCGCCGGCTGAGTCTCAGGCGTGTAGATCTGGTATTGCAACTGGCCCCATTCTGGGTGATTGATACCATCGATCCATTGCTGGGTCTCAATAACGATGCATCCAAACTGGGGCACTTTCGTATCTTGGCCAGGGATGTGCTGTTGGCTCGCCTTGACATTGATTGTTCCCTTGGTGTTGTCGCAAGTGTATAACTGGATACTCTGCTGGTTGGTTCTGACATCGAGTTGGATGCCGGTTTCTGGTGATGACATGGAGAGGAGGACCAAGTCTGTAGCCTCGGGGGCAGAGTATCGAGGGCGGTCCATGATGAAGGCGTTGTCATAGCCTGTGCAGTTGAAGCCACAACCGTTAAGCGCTTTCAGAATATCCTTGCCGATCTGCTTCGGGGAGGTGAAATCGTATGGCGTGTTCGCAGTAGCGAACAACTGCCCAGTGGGTACTTCAATGTTGTCGATACCAATGTAGCGTGCGGCGTAGGGCATGCTCAAAGTATGATTCAGAATAGTGCTACCCTCCTTGCTGACAAAAGCACCAAGGTTCCAGTAGACGTGATTGGAAAGCATGATGGGTGTGGGCTCGTCGAGAGGAATCGAGATCAGTCGAGACGTCCATCGAGGTCCTGTTGCGGGCGATGACACAGTGTATGTCGCGTAATTCATGACATTTCCAGGGAATCCTGACTGGGCTAGATCCAGGAATGCAAAAGTGATGGTTGTCGCATTGCAATTTGCAATTGTCCAGTTCTGCTGGTCGTATCCAATGAAGCCACCATGTAAAGTATCGTGGCCCTTGTTATCGTTTTCGGGGATGTGAGAAGTGACGCCATCAATGGTGAAGGTGCCATTCTTGATCCGATTGGCATAGCGGCCGACAATGGGACCGTAGTAAGTGTGGTCCGTCTCGGTATCTTGGAGGTACCTCGTGCCATTGTCGTAGCCGAGGACGACGTCTTGAGGGTTGCCGTTCTTGTCATTGACAAAGAGCTTGGTCAGACGTGCACCATAAGCTATAAAGGTAGCATTGATGCCAGGCGCAGAAATGGTGTATTCTTGAAAGGGATTTTGTTGCGCAAGAGCTCCAAGAACGAGCGACGCGGCTGCTAGAACCGAACGAGAAAACATTTTGAGAGACTGCTTCTTGTCAAGCACAAGTTCGCGCAATACGTCAGAAGATGGAGAAGGATGCGGGCGCTGGATCGGTTTCTGAAAGGCGTGGAGAGTCTTTCAAAAAGGCAACCGGGGGGGCGAAAGTAAACAACAAGGGAGCTCAAGCAAGACTTTATAGCTACCTCTACCTGGTCACATACGTACATAGCACAACACAAGCAAGCTCCCGCTACCGGAGAAGTTGGGGCTCAGATTCTCAAGCTTCTTCATCTGAATCATGTGCATTCAATTCTGGGGGGTTGGGCCAGGGCAAGATGACATTGAGTGACAGGAACGTGCTCTCTCATGCAACGTCGGACAAGCATGTTCCATCGGACACTGTCCAGACGCGGAATGGTGTCATGGAACATGCAGTCTACTGCACAAGGAGCATTCGGTTACCACGCCGACTCATCCTGTCATTTCATCGATGATCTTGGGTGAGGACCCTCAAATCTAGTGGATAGTAAAATAAGAGGCGGGGGAGCGATGGGAAGCAGCTTTTAGATCAAAGGATTTCCGGGTGGAGAAAACAAGCTCAAGAAAGAAGCCCTAAGCTACCGACCGAGCGAGTGGGGAACCCTTGTGCGTGTTCGCCGATTACCCCGACCACTCATAACCGGTCCCCGCAACGGTTACTAACGACTGTGCAGAAAAGACTCGAGATAAATGCAGAAGAGTTTCCCACAATGGGTGGGTGGTGGTGGCTGGTGTGTTAACGAGGATGGAGGAAGTTGCAGGCTGACACTGAGGAGAGAACGAGCGAGAGCGCCCTTATGTCCCATCGGCGGAGAGCATCCGCTTTCCTTTCCGCCTGACTTGAGACATTTTCTAGCAATCTGAACTGAGTCTGTTCCATAGGTAGCCGAAAGTACCTTGCCTGTCTAACAACAAATACAATGTCCAAGAATCTATAATTTATCCCGACAACATCCTCGTGTAGATCACCTGATGTATCCGGATTAGGGTCAGAATAAAACCGCTTTTTCTACCTCTTAGCGGCTTTTTTGCTTCGCTTTTTTGGTTTTTTATTATGTAAGCTAGACATGAATTACGATAGGAAGGTTCACCTTGCTGTTGACCTCTCGCTGTCGTCAGTTCTACTAGCTAACCTGCTTGCAGAGTAAACCGAAGTATTACCAAATTAGTAGTTTTCAAACCATACATGGTAAACATCGATAATCGTTTGTTCATGACCAATGATTGGTTTCTTTTAACCCTAAATTAATCGTAAATAATGGTATACGAGGGGCAATCGCAAGCGAGCGAATAGAACAAGCGTTTAATCTGAATTAACGATTAAGCAATGATTTGTGAAACGATTGAAACTTGCCGGCTGAGCATAAGATAGATAAGATAGGTAAGATAAGATAATTCAACTTCATCAATTTATGTGTCTATTGTGAAGCTGCTCACGCTCTCTACGATATTGAATAATGATTTTTGAATAGATACGCTTGAAATTTGATTCTTATTGATTAAATATGCAGATTTGACAAAATAATTGCTTCATTATTCAAATAAATGTCTTTCTGACGTCTAAGATATCTTATTCTTGAAATAAATTCATTCATTATTCACTCAAGAGCTTAAACAGTTGCTTGTCTTAGATAGAAGACAACAAAGCTTGAAGACAGATCATCAATAGTAGTGTAGATGAACTTGCAGTCTCGTTCACAAGAAGATCGATGATAAGTCTTCTTCTTAAAGATTGTACATTATCAGACAGTGATTTTAGAGAAGCTCTTGTTGTCAAGAAGATGATTGAATTTGCTGAATAGCGAATGATTGATCTTTTTGAAGATTGTAATGTCGCTGCTGTATATTGAGCATTGAAGTCTTCTTGAGAATTTTGTGATTCTACACTGATGTGAGTAGTATTCTCTTCTATTACGACGATCTTATAAGTGAATAAGTCATTAAAAAAGTTAAGAAGATGCTTTAAACTATTCTGCAAGCTCTTTTTGATATCTAGAAACATGCTTAAATGTTCTAATTATGAGATAATGCAAAGTGAATATTCGTATTGCAAAAGCGTCAATCAGCGTCATGCTAAAACAACAACAGATAATCAGAAAAGCAATAGTTTAATTATTGAATGATGTCTGAGCTTTGAGAAGCGAAGAATTCAAGAACTTAAATTTCTTCAGTAATTTCACATTGAGTTTCTTCTTCTTTCAACGCTGATTCTTTGTCTTCTTCTGTATTTTACAAAAGTTCTTCTTATTTATGTTCTTGAAGTTCTCGTGAGTGAGTAGAAGATCATAAAAGACTATGATATCTGATCACTTCTTTTCAGCTTTCAAGTTGTTTTAAATGTTAAGTCACAGCTTAATCTTGATGACTAAGTTGATATAAATGTCTAGATATTATTAAGTCAGCTCAGAATCACAGTCTCAAGACTAAACTATCTACTTTTCATGTAGAATTGACTTAACATAAAGCTTTTCCCGACATCTAAATAGTCTTTCATGTAACTTCATACAAAGAGAAAATTGATAGAATTAAAGATAGAGAAGAAAAATGTTTAAAGAAGTGTCTTAATTTTATATTGCTCAATAATAAATGATTATATCAAGAGAGTCTGCATATGAATTTATAATGCTATTAATCTTGAAAATCATCAAATCAATAGTCAGACAATGCTGTAAAACTAATCTTCATAGCTTTTAACAAAGCACATTTATAGTTCTTGATGTCGTTGAATATCTTGACTTGATTCACTGTGTAATCATAGAAATTGACTTGTAATGTTTCGTCATAGACGCTGTGAAGTATTTGAAGTCAGCGAAAGTTGCAGAAATATAGAAAACTAGTTCATTTAATCTTTCTATTCAACAGTCAAAGTTTAAGATCATTCTCTTGAATTACTTTAAGATTGATAGTGCTCTTCTTAGCACGCTTGACTTTAGTAGCTGATGTTGTGCAAACTTCTTAAAGTCTCTTTCAAGAAGAAATCTTCTTCGTGATAAAAAGATCAAGAGAATTGAGAAAATTTGAAGAGATTACGCTGAGAAGTCGCAGAGTGTTCTAAACAACTTGAGTATTTGAACAAGCAGCAATAAAATGCTTCAAAGCGAATTTTGAGAACTTTGTCGAAGAAGAATCTGTATTAAACAAGATTGAATCAATGTTCTTGAAATCTTCAAGCATTTTGTATGATATTCAGAGACGCTGAAGACGCAAAGACTTTGAATGAACAGATAAATTTAATGCAGATCTTAGACAATGAACGAAGTTGATTGACTGAAATGAAAAGACTTGAAAAAGATGAATTTGTGTCTCAGTTCATAAATTATATACTAGATAAATGAACGAAGATCTTAGAGAAATTGTAAAAGCTGATCAATCACTCAGACATATAAAGAGTAGAAAGTTTTGAAAGAATTGAGAGTGAGAAAGTGAAAATGAAAATTGTAAATGAGGTTTTGCATTGCAGAGATGAGCTTGAAAAATGATGCAAAGAAACAGTGAAAATGATGATGTTTCATCTCGTGTCTCATCTTGTGTTTCATCAAGCACTTCTACAGCTTTTTTCAATTCATCTTTCGTTCATGAAAATTGAAAATAACTTCATCTTTCTGTCTCTTTGTTGTGTGCACTGACTGTATCTACTTCATCATGTCTAAATCACATTCTATTGATCATAAGATTCATTTAGATTTCTCTCAATCTGCTTCAGCATCTTCAGTTACTGCGTCAAGCTTTCGTTCTATCTTCTCATCTTATTTATTTGACGTTGAACACTTAGATTTTGCAGAGAAGAACGTTGATGATGAGACAAAGAATGTTTCATTTGCTATCAATTTTGTAAGCAGATCTGATCTTTTCTGCTTTAGCTGTTTTCAATCTTCAGTCAGAATTCAGATCAGCTTGCTCAAATACTTCAACAGTACACGACTGTCATTGATGATGATTTAAATGAGTCAATCTTGAATGATTTACAAGAACTGCAGCAATTGATCGCGTATCAGAACATTGACGCGTTTGAAAACTTAACTTCACTTGTAAAATTTGATGAAGACGATGATTTCATATCTTCTACTATTTCTCTCAATAACACTGCAACTTCTTTCTTTATGAAGTCTTCTAGTCATTGTTCTTCTATTTTAAATATCTCAGAGCAAATTTCTCATAAACGCTTAAAAGCTGTTTTATTCAAGTTTGTATTAATCATGAGACTTTGATGTGAAGATGTAGATTTATCTCGATCTAAGTATGCATCTTTACAAGAAATACTTCAAATACTAAAGCTCAATTTCAAGCTAGAAAATCTGTCAGACTCTTTATCAACACTCAAAAGATGAATCAAAGAGTAACTATCATTATTAAATATGTGAAAGAAGAAAATTTCTCTCAAAGTAACTAAGCTATCATTTATGAGAGTCATTCAGAAAATACTAGAATCTATTTCTAAATCTTTTACTGAATATCTTTACTTCTTTGATTTCAAGTCTCTATTTACTTAATTTCTCTCATTCAGTGAGATCAGAAATAGTATGCACATTGATCTTGATGAATTTCAAGATTCAGCTGTTGAGATTTGACATTCAAGAGTCTGAAACTTCTTTATTTGTATCACATCTGAACAATATACTCATTATTCAATCTTCTCTGAAATTCATCAAGATCAGTCTATCTTTTCTTTCAACTTTGTTCAATATTCTTGTCTTAAGAAAAAATGTCAATGTCATCAGATATCATCAGAAAAATCTCATATTAAAAGAGTATTGAAGATTGCTTGTGATTTTCAAAGAGAAACTATCACTTCTGAAAAGATCTTACTCAAAATTCAATGAGTTGTGATTGCAGTGAACGTAGTCAGAATCGCTTTTGATTCACTCATGAATGTAAATGAGTTTTTATCTATCAAGAATAACTTTCATTATCTGTCAAAAGATTCAATATGTATGTCAGAACTTAATGTTTTACTCAATTACTCATATGAAAGTTGAATCAAAACGCAAATGCAAGTTTCTTGATTTGATCAGCTATTCATTTGAAGAGTGTTAAACTTGAAAAAGAAGCTACTTTGATCTTTAAATCAATGTCATTCAATATGAGCAGAATTGAAGCTTGCTACTTACACTAAACAGCATTTTATGCAAAAGTTTGACAAAGCTTTTTGCATTTTCATTTCTTTATTGACATTTATTGATGAATTTGAATTGTATAATAACATGTATTGAACTTTGATGAAATTGTATCTGATTATCATCTTCTTCATCTTTAGAGAATGTGCAAGAAGAATTAACGTTCTTTCTTTAACTCTCGAGTCACATGACAGCAACTTTTCAAATGTTGTTGATACTCTTTCGTTCATGACAGAGCTTAACGCTGAGTTGATCACTTTTATTGATGACAAAGAATTATTTCTGTGTGTCTTTATTCTAGTTTACATCAAGAACATGTTTCAACAGCAGAAGAACTTCGATTTCATGAATCATGAAGCTTATTATGACTGTCGCTTCTGTTTTATTCATTCAAATGACAGAATAAATCTAGAATTTAATATCATTAAAGAAGATTGATTTCATCATGAAGTCATGTGTATGTGAAAGAACATGAAACAGATGAAAATCTTACAGAAGAATAAATACTGCACTTCTACAGATCTGAATCAGCAAATGTCTCTTGCTTTTATTTCTTTGACTCTCGATATAATATTAATTCAATCTGTTGAGAAATGCAATGATAGACTTGTTTCTAGCAGCTTATTGTGATAGCTCTGAATTCAGTCTGAATTCAGTCAGACTTGTTTCTAGCAGCTCTTTTTAAACTAGCATCAAAAGTAAAGTTACATGTTGCAACTTTGTCATGAGTGACAGTATATAAAAAGAGCAGTCGTGTGACTTTTCTTCATAATTTAGATAAATTTCATCAGATGTGATACTGTTCACTCTATTTTTTCAATAAATTATGAGTTTGATTAGCAAGAAGCTTTCAACGTAATTAGATTGAAACACTTTAAGCATTTGATGCTCGACAACTTGATATGAAATCTATTCAAATGAGCAATCAATGATCACTTACTATGCATCTTACGAGAAAACAAATAAGTACACTGACTTAGAGAAATTCAGTGAAATTTAACAGCTTACTACGCATCTCATGAGAAGATAAATAAGCATTCACATCAAGTTGATAGTTTACTACGAGTTCTCAAGAAAGCGAATAAATAGATACACTTGATTGCATTGAAGAATGCATAAACTTTCATCATCATTGACGAGATTAAATTCTTTTCACTTCACTCGTCAATTTATCTAATATCTTTATTTTTTTTCTTCGATTTTAACAACAAGCTGAGTCTACATTGCACATCATGAACTTCGATGACTTTTTCATTAAACGATGATCTGTTCTCATTCTCACTCATGAGAACTGCGATCAATGATTTTCTTTCATGAAAAGATTGATTCATTGAGAAAGACTTGTAATTCATTATTGAAGACAAGTCTGACTTGAACACACTTGACAGCATCATCAGCATCATCAGCGAAATTCAATCTCTTGACTTTGAAAGTCAAAAGATTAACGTGAAAGCTCATTACTGACTGATCATCTGCATCATCATTGATGATTAAGAACACACTGCAGACAAAATGTCAGCAAAAGAGATTTGAGATGCTCTGAGCTATAAATACAAAAAGAAGCTACAAATCACTGAAAGACAATATCTGATGAACTTCATTAATTACAGAATGTCGATGAATATCTTTATTGAAAAGACATGAACACATCTCGTCAAGTTGACTCGAAAGATCATTGCAACACAGAAAAACATGAGTGATTTATTCAAGTCAGAACGTTGCTTTTAAGTCTTACTTCAATTGCTGTCAGATGAATATACAGTTATTCAAGATGTTATTAATGCGCAGAATAAATCAAATGTCAAGAAGAAACTTCAAAAGCTACAAGAGAAGAAAGCACAATTGAAGATAACAGAGACTGCGCTATGAGTTAAGCGAGAGAATGAACACAAGCGCACTGATCATGAGCAGAACAAATGCAAAATCAGTCATCATTGCAAAAGTCTTTCAGACTTCAACAGTAATCAATTGCATCATCGTCAATTGCAATGATCTTTAAAATGTTTTCTCTGTGAAGATGAACATCGTTTAGTCGATTGCTCTCATCTGTCTGCAGCTCAAAAGCTTGTGAAGAAATGCAAAGACAAAGACAAAACAAAGCATAAAAGCGCTGATAATCTTCAAATTCTCATTGAGCTTCTGAAGAGTAAGCACAAGAAACACAGAGTTTACAATGCAAAAAGCGATGACTTTGAAATCTCTGATAACAATGAGAAAGATGAGAATGAGAAGAGCGAGAATATTGCAGCTCTGTCAAAGAACATTGTCAGTAAGATTTCTGAATTCAACTGAGTTGCAGATTCTGATGTTTTCTCATACATGATTGATTAACTTCAACTTTTTAATGATTCTTTAGTTTGCATTAAGAAATGCATCATCAAAGTTGAAGAAAGAAAATTGTATGTCAATCACTGTGACACAGCAGTCATGCAAGATCATCACGAAAACTCAGTTAAGCTGTTTTCTGTTCTTCATGTTTTTAAGCTCAAGATGAATCTTCTTTCTGAAAGAAGAATGTGTGAGAAAGATTTACAAGAAAGCTTTAATGATAAAAATCTGTACATGCATGACAAGCAAAAGAAACAGATGATTGAGACTTTAGAATGCAAAGATGTTTACATAGTAAAGAGAATTGCAAACAATCTTGATGAATTTGTATTACTATCAGCTATGCAGTGTGATGTCTCATCAGCATTTTCAGCAATGCACAGTTCAATGAATCTCAATGATTCAATGAATCTAAATCACTTTGCATCTCACATTGATGTGATTCATTATGAGAACGAGATCAAAGTTGATCATGATTAACTTAGTTTTGCAAATGACAAAAGCTTCAAGTTATACAAGCTGTGATATTATCGTTTCACTCATCTTGAATCAGCAAAGCTTCATTAACTTCATAAAATCATCACTTTGAAAAAATCTATTTTTATCAACGACAGTCATGAGAATATGTATGAGATATGTACACTCATCAAGTTCATTAACAAACGAGAACACAATATTAACGATCGAAAGACAAGTATCTTGACTTTCATTTTCATAAACATCTGTGAATCACTATCATTGTCTCTCAATAACGAGTTGTACTTTCTAAAGATAGTTGACAATCACTTCAGAAAGACTTGATGCATTTCTCTAAAGCAATGATTCAATGCATCAAATGCTCTGCGAAAATGAAAACTCAGTGTAAAACTTCACAGCGATGTCAAACTTCTTTCAGTACGCAGTGACAACATCATGAAACTTAAAGTTATTTTGAATGATTGATGCTCATCAGTTGAAATTGCTTCTCAATACATTGTTTCACACATGTTGATTCAAAATAAAGTAGTCGAAAAAGTTATATACATTACAGAAAACTTAATGCAAGTCATGATCAAAAATGCTGAACTTCTCATTGAGTTCTGAGCAGAAGCTGTAAAGACAGATGTTTATTTGCAAAATTGAACTATTATAAGACTCTTGAATGACGAAGTTCTCATGATTTTGAAGAAGACATTCATCGAAATCAAGCTCTTAATTGATTATGTATGAGTATGAAAATACAAATGTTACTCATACATTGATCTTAAGTCATTGTCAGTCAAAGACAGATGAGACAAATTCATGAACAGAAACAGACTTGATGTCTTCATGAAATATGTGAAAAATATCGACAAGCAATATTATTTCTGAGTTTCAGATCTTGATCAAGTCATTAAGAGTCATGCTGTTAAGTTTATTGAAGATAAAAAGAGTGAAGACATGAACTTGCAACTTTGCAAGCAGATATTCAATGTTCTCTCAGAGCAAAAATCTGTGAAAAGATCATTAAAGAATAACATTTCAACTAATGTTTCAAAATTTAATGCTTTCATGATTAATGTTTCATCTGAATCAACTGATGCATTGAAGACTATTGCAATCAACTTGAATGCACTCAATTCTAAAGTCACGTCACATACATCAGATAAGCATGAAGCTCACGTGAATGTTCAAATCACTCAAAAAGTCTTTGCATTAAGCATGTTTAAGTCAGCAGCTCAAACATTTCTGCATGTAGTCATTTCAAAGAGAAAAAGAAACAGCGAAGATCAACAACTGAAAGAATGTGTATTCAAGATCTTGCAAGTTATGATGATTTGATTCATCACAAAGAAAGTTAATGATGATGAGAGTGATTCTGACATAAGCATGTCATAAGTATTATTCAATGTTGATGAATCTGACTCTTCTAAAGCAATAAGAACTTTCACATTGAACATTTACAAAGATGCAATGCAGAACTCAGTTTGAGAGAAACTTTGAAAAGAAGTGATTAATGCAGAACTTGTGATGCTAGTCATTAATGAAATCTGACAAGAAGAAGTGTCGCTCAAAAAGATTAACATCATGACAAGCAAATGAGTCTTTAAGTCAAAGATGCACATCAATGATTTTCTTTATAAACTGAAGACAAGACTGATAATCAAAGATTTCTTTCAAATTTATGAAGTTAACTATGAGAATACTTTCGCGTCAATCATCAAGTTTGACACTCTGCAAGTCTTTCTAGTCATTGCAACAATGAAGAATCTCAAACTTCATCAAGTCAATGTAAACAATGCATTTACTGAATCATTTCTCAAAGAAATCATTTACATGTTTTTTTCATCAGAAGTAAAAGTCAGATTCAACTGTGTTTTGAAAGTTCTTTGAAGTTTTTATGATCTCAAACAAGCTGCATGAGACTGACATGATCACTGTGTAACAGCGCTGTCTGAACTCAACTTCGCTCAATGCGCTGCAAATTCATGTCTTTTGATTCATGAGTTAAAAGAAATCATGTTGCTACTATATGTTGATAACATAATCATCATCTTCAAATCATTGAGCAACGTTAAATGATTTAAGCATGAGTTTCAATGTGTTTTCAAAGTCAAGAATCTGAGAAAAATGAAGAAGATTCTTAACATTTAAATTACTTGCAACAGAAAAACATGAATCTTACAAATAAATTAAACTCACTATCTTCATGATGTTCTTGAAAGACTCAACATGAGACAAAATAAGCACAAGATAACAGATCTTTCAATGAATGAATATGATGTTCTTCGCTCAGCTGAATTTGAAGATGTGAGAATTAATCAGCATGAATATCAACAAGTCATTGAAAGTTTCATGTATGTTGCAATTCACACTCATTTTGACATTGCTTTTGCTCTCAATCAATTAAATCAATATCTCAGCAATTTTGCAGAACATCATGAACATGCTTTGAAGAAGTTGATATGATACATTTGTTGTATTATTGATCTAGACATCATGTACAAAGTCAGTGAAAGCATGAAGTTAGTAGAATACTCTGACTCAGACTATGTTTCAGACAGACTAAATTGCAAGTTAATTCTCATCTACATTTACATGCTTGATGAAGAATCAGTCTTTTAAATGAGTTGAAAGTAAAAGTTTGTTGTCACATCAATCATCAAGACAGAGTACATGACTTTATCAATTTGCATCAAGAAAAATCTATGAATCAATTAAGTGCTTAAGAACATGAATCTGACAAAGTATTTGAGCATTAATTACAGTTACATTGATATTCTTGAGAAGATTACTCATCAATCTGTCTCATTCACACAGCTTAAGAAAGATAATCAAGCATCTTTTATGCTGATTAAGAATGCTCATATTCACGAAAGATTAAAGCACATTGACATTACTTATCATCACATTCGAAATCTGCACAAGAAGAATCAGATTTCAGTGAACTTCATTTCTAGTCAAGATATGATAGCAGATGAATTGATCAAGTCACTATCTTGACAGAACTTTAAGAGATTCATTGAACAACTGAAACTGAAAAGCAGTGAAAGTTGAGAAACTCACAAGCATCAAGTGAAAGTATTGAGAAGTGCAATGACAAACTTGTTTCTAGCAGCTTATTGCAATAACTCTGAATTCAGTCTGAATTCAGTCAGACTTGTTTCTAGCAGCTCTTTCTAAACTAACGTCAGAGATAAAGTTGTATGTCGCGACTTTGTCATGAGTGACAGTATATAGATAGAGCAATCATGTGACTTCTTTTCATAATCTAGATAGATTTCATCAGATGTGATACTGTTCACTTTATTCTTTCAATACAATCTTCTGATTCAGCTCACTCAAAATATGAAAATATTGTCAAGCTGTTGCACTCACTTTTAATCAATACAATATTCATCAGCATCATCATGATAAAATATGAAGAGCAGTTGAGATCTTTTTTCTTTTCATCAGAATAATTCAGAATTCAATCTTTAATTCATCATTTGAAAAGTTATAGCTTTCAAAAGCATACTTGTTGATCAATCATAATTTCAAACTTGTTACGTTGCTGACTGAAGAAATTTTACATTCAGAAAAAATATATTCAAGCTATTGAGCAAGTATTTGAAAGTAGCATTAAAGATGAAGTGACAAGTCTTGATTTGATTATTACATTCTTTGCAATCATTGCAAAAATCAATACTCTTCTCATGATCAATATTCTTTCAATCGAAGATTGAGTTGACTTTCAAGATGCAATCAAGCATTCTCGTTGATTATTTCAACAACTTCATGAAGCAGCATCTTAAACAATATCATCAAGTTGAAACATCTTTAAAGATTTTTCTTCATTCTCTCAACGTTCATCAGTAATTGCATCTACTCAATCGTCTGAATCTTTGAAGTCAGCGATCAGAGCAACGCTGTCAAAGAAGAAATTTCTTATGAATGATTTTGAAAACATTAACAAGCGTCTCAACGTTCATATAAACTGTCATTATGAGTTAATCATGAAAGAATATGATATGTGTAGTAACTGTAATGTCTTGATTGAAGAAAATAAACATTGATAAGTTCTTGATTGTTGAGTTCAAAAATCAAATTAATCTTTTTTAGCAAATTCAAGAAGAAGATTTATTACACAAATTATGTTAATGTTGAGCGAGTCTTATTGACTTGTGAGAATCTTTAACAGACTTGTTGACTACTTCTACTTAATGCTTTTAAGTCTTCTAAGCTTGAACTTACTCAGACTATGCAGAGCTTAAATCATGACTGCTCAACGTTGTTTGACTTCTTGTTGTCAAGATCTGAGAAGTAAGACAATGAGAATGAAGCATATCTGTTTATTATAGATAATAAACTTCACAGCAAAGCTTTGATCATTGATCATATTCAAGCTCAACACTGCAGATGAGTTCTTGATCTATCAACTTGAATCTTGAAGCTATCAGAAAAGCACAAAGAAGATCTTCATTTTGCTTATGAGCTTAACTATCAAATGCGTGAAATAGTGCACTTTGATCAGAAATCAATTTCTTAATGCAAAAAGCTCAGTTTCACTGATATGTAAACTTCAAATTCTCAAGCTGAATATCAGATTTAATCAGCTTATTTACTTTAATCATCTTCAACAACGTTGTACATTTGATTTTGAAGATTTTATTCAGTATCGTAATATATTGATTGATTGTTTACAATATATATTCATTCACGAGCTTTTAACTGATAAACGTTGAGTATTTGTCATCATTTAAAAGATGTCAGAACTCAGATTTATGAAAGTCAGAGTTCTTCAAAGAATAGAAAATAGACACAAGAATTATTCTTCAATACTATCATTAAGTTCTTAGACGAGAATCTGAATCTATGAGAATCAAAACACTGAGTCTACGAGAAACTCTACTGTTGATTCTCAGAGACATTGAGTCTACAAGAATCTTTATCGTTGATTCTCAGAAACTTTGAGTCTACAAAAATTCAAGTCACATACAAACTTTGATGTTTCATTGACGATAAGAATTTAAGTCACATACAATCTTCAAGAAATCTTGCATGAGTTGTATGTAATCTCACTGATCTCATTGATAATGCTTGAACTTAGTCTTCTGAGTATATAGAGAAGAGTTCACTTCTGTATTTTGTAGTCTAATGTTAACTTTCTATATGAATAGATATTATTAAGCTACTATCAAATTTGATCGTATTATCTACATGCATATTCTTTAGTGTGACTGCACATTTCTCGAGCTACTCACAATTTTAACACTTTACTCTATTGCAGAGATGATAGTTTGTATGATCAAAAAAAAAATCGTCGACTTAAACAGCAATTCTTCGAATATGACACTCAATCTTCATAACAAATCTCAATTTCTTCTTATTCTCAAGACTTCTGCATTTCTGATTCAAATAATCATCATCATTGACGTCATAAATGTATTCTTCAAGCATTATGATCAAAATATGATCTTTCTTGATGTTGTTATTTCACTTTTTGAAAACAATATTTGCATGTCTTTTAAAAGCATTGTCTTGTTTACTCTTGTCATCTTCACAAAGTTTGCATTCACTCTGCTTGATTAAATTTCTTGCAACAATAAAGAGAAGTTTCAATTGAATTCAACGAAGAATTTTGCACAGCATCAAACAATCATCATCGACATCATGATTTCATTGACTCAATCATTTTCTGATTTTGTAAGCATTAGTTTGAAGAATTTATTAGAGACTCATCATCATGCAGCGTTGAATGAAAACATCAGAAGTGCTTGCGTTGATGTAAAAAGAAAAGAGAGACAGTGCATACTGTTTCAGACAAGAATGAAAGTTGTTGAGCATGAATTTTCGTTTGTCATTTTCGATGAAATTCAGAGCATTATCGATGACGTGAAGATCTTGCAGAGAAAACAGAATTATTTGAAGATGTGTGCTTGATACAAGACGTTGTTCATTGAAAACGTCACTTTGCTAAAAGATCTGAATCAAGCGTTTTGCACGTTGAACTCTGATTACTTTTTAACATGACGAAGTCGTGCATCTGACTGTCTTGAATCGAAATTTCGCAAAAGAGTCATTGCTAAAGTTATAAAGAATTCTTTCGTTGATGATGATTTCTCTAAGAAGAGAGTGATCATCTTTAAGATCATCTCTTTGAATAAGTTCTCAGAAGAGAAGAAGTTTAAGTTCATCGTTAACAAGAATCTGAAGTTGTTTTTCAGAAAATTAAAGTTGAACTTCATCAAGATGAACTACATCAAAGATGATGACAAGCTTGATTACATCATGAAATATGTAAAGATCACAACGATGCACTATCTTCAACAGATCGAGAAGACTGTCGAGAAGAAAGATCATAGAATCACATGAGCGAAGTTTCTTGAGACTCTTCAGCAATGCTTGCTCAATGCAAAGTTGCTTCAGAATCAAGTAAACAATTTATGAAATATCATTATAAAAAGAAGCGATCAAACATGCGTGTCATTCTTTCTGAAACTCAACAAGATACATTTTCAAAATCATGTCAAGATCATGAAGTTTAAGAAAGTGCTATTGTTCAGATTTCTGAGTGAACTACTTTTCTTGAACAAGATCAAGCTAATCATACTAACTTTCGCTCAATGAAGCAAGATGTTCTGTTGAGAATTGACGAAGTACATCGACACGCAACATGTTTTGAACTATGCTCAGCAGAATCGACAGTTGAAAATGAACTTACTTCTTGAAAATTGATCACACAAGAAGAATTCGCAGAGTTCTTTGCAGAGAATCAATAGTCGAGAAAAAGAAAAATACTTTGATGATCAACAAGAGCAATGAGAATCAGAACTGAGAAAAACAGTCTTTCGAAAGAAAAAATATCACAGAATCAGTGAGAAGATGTGCGTCAGATGCAAATCTAAAGATCACGCAAAGTTGAATTGTTTAAACTCATGATTCGTCTTTTCAGAAACTTTCTTCTCAGAAGCTTCTTCTGCTTTTAACAACATTCTCATTGTCAACATCTTGAAAAAAAACTCAGCTCAATAGATTTCTTTCATTTATTGATCGCTCAAGAGAAGAAAGCAACTGAAGAGTATGAAACTCAATGAATCAATTCAATCAGTCAACTGTTTGTTGAACTGAACGCGTTGACAATGTTGAAGAACTTGAACTCAGTCACAACATCATTCATTCTCATAGTCAAGATCAAGTCAAAATGTCTTGATCTTCTTGAAACTTAAATCATGATAAACATTGAGTGTATATAAAACGTGATTCATCACAGTCTTGTAAAACGTTTAAATAAGATTGAGAATATTCATTCTTGAAAGTTCATGAAAATTTTCTTTGACAATAAATCAATGACTACACGAAATAATACTGCTTGATTTGAACATTCAGAACTTCGATGAAAGCAATTTATACATCTTGAAGATCTTTATCATTGTTGAATATGTTTCAGAGAATCTTATGTTAAATCTTTCATTCTTTGAGAAGCATAATTTCATTCACGAGTTTGCTCATCAACGCTTACGTTGAAGAATCTTGTGTGCTCAAAATAAAAGAAAGAAATTATCTCATTGAAGAACAGTTTCAGAATCATCTTACATGATGTTCAATGAAGCAAGACTTGCATCAAGTCTTTTTGCATGCAATATTCATCAATCTAGTCTTGCAAGAAAAGTCACTTTTAAGTTTTCTTATCAATGTAATCATCAGAAGAAATGAGAAGTCTCAAGCACTTAATCGACTCAGAATCTCAAGCAACAGAGCATCATAATACATATTCAATCGCTTCTAGATGCTCTGTACAATTTTTGAGTTTCTCAATGACAGAAGAAAACTTTCGACTCACACAGATTGAGAGTACAATAGTCGATCAATTCTTAAATGTTTCAAAAGAATTTGCGAATTTTGCAAATCTTTTTACTCAAAAAGTCAAAATTCTTTCAACTCACGAGTCTCATGATCACACTATTTACATCAAGAAGAGTCATGTTGCTTTCTGAAACTCTTTATACAATCTTTTTGCAGTTGAACTCATTGCACAAAAGATGTATATCGAGAAACAGCTTTAAGCAAACATGATATGATACTTCATCTCTTCAGCTGAAGCGCTCATGCTCTTTACATCTAAAAAAGATGAAACGCTGCGATCGTGCGTTGATTATTAAAAGCTCAACGTGATCACTCTTAAAAATAGATGTTCTCTTTTGCTGATCAATGAAGCTCTCGATCATTTTGCAGACATCAAGTGATTTATCAAGCTTGACATCAAGAACGCGTTCAACAAACTTTGCATATGAGAAGAAGATGAATGAAAGATGATATTTCGTACAAGATTTGACTTATACAAGTATCTCATGATGCTTTTTGATCTCATCAATGCATCAACTTTCTTTTAAATCTATATGAATCAGACTCTGTTTGAATTTCTTGACATCATCTGTCTTGTTTATCTGAATGACATTCTGATATTCAACGAAACTTGCAAGAAACATGTTCATCACGTACAATAAATTCTTGACAAACTGCAGATTTTAAAGCTCTACATCAAGCTCTTCAAATGCAAACTCTTCAAGAAAGAGTTATTCTTTCTAAAATATAAAGTAAAAAAAAGAGAAATTTCAATGAAGAAAAATCAAGTGCAAATCATTCAAGATTGATCACAATTGAGAATGATGAAAAAGATTTAAACATTTCTTAACTTTGTCAACTTCTATCATTAATTCATAAAGAACTATTCAAGAATAGCATCATTCTTGATTGATCATCTTAAAATGAGTCTCTTTTCTAATGCAAAGAAGAGATGAATTCTCAAAAAATAAACAAAGCGAATTAAACTCATCGACAATGCTCAAAATGCTTTTCAGAAGCTGAAAGTCATCTTTGCTTAAAAAGTTGTTCTTCAGCACTTTAATTTTGCAAAAGTCATAAGACTGAAGATGAATATCTCTGAATTTGCAGAGAAAACAGTGATGTTTCAATAAATAAATATCACACTCAAGAATTTACACTGACATTCAGTAATCATCTGATCAAGAAAGTGATAATCGATTGAATGAAACTATGATGCACATGATCAGAAAATGCTGATGATCGTTGAAAGCATGAATTATTGAAAACATTATCTAGAAGAGACTTGACATAAAATAGAAATAATCAATGATCATGCAAATCTTTGATACTTCATAACAACAATCAAGCTTTCTTGCAAATAAATGAAGTGAATCAACAGACTTACTGCATACAACTTCAAGATCTTTTATCAAAAGAAAGTGAGCAATTCTGTCAATGACTCATCAAGAAGACTTGACTATGAGAAAGATATCAATGCAGATGAGAGAGAGTTCATTCGTGATCTAGTATACATGAGAGAACTCTTGAAGAATCTCTTGAGTCAGTCAGCATTAACGCTTGTCATCTTCACTCGACAGTTCAAGACTCTGAGCATCAAGAATTACAAGAAAATAGTCATTAAATCATTCAAAAAGATCATCAACTTATCAGCATTTGCAAGAAGAATCAGAAGAGTTTCTCAGACTTTGAAGAAACTTTCAACTGCTGATGAGAAGTCTTAATGATGATTTCAAAACATCATTATTTCTCGTTAGAAGAACATCTGTTTTCGTGAGAACATTGAGTCAAAATCTATTACTATTGCTGAGACTTGAAAAGACATCAATTCTTGCAAGAACATTGAGTCAAGATTTACTACTGTCGTTGAAACTTGAGAAAACGTTGATTCTTGCAAGAACATTGAGTCAAGATTTACTACTGTCACTGAAACTAGAAAAGACATCTGTTTTCACAAGAACATTGAGTCAACGTTTACTATTATCACTGAAACTAAAGAAGACATCTGCTTTTGCAAGAACATTGAGTTGATGTCTATCACTGTTGCTGAAACTGAGAAAAATATCATTCAGATGAGGTGAAAACGCAGAAGAGCAAATTCTTCTGCTGAAGAAAGCAAATGTTTGATCATGAGTCAGAGTGAGAGTTCAACTATGTGTCATCTTGTTGATGAAAGTGAATGTTTGATCATGAGTTAAAGCAGAGTTTCAACTATGCATCATTCTGTCAAGAAGAGCAAATGTTTGATCATGAATCAGAGCAGAGTTTCAACTATGCATCGTTCTGTCGAGAAGAGCGAATGTTTGATCATGAGTCAGAGCAGAGATTCAACTATGCATAATTCTGTCGAGAAGAATGAATGTTTGATCATGAATCAGAGCAGAGTTTCAACTATGCATCGTTCTGTCGAGAAGAGCGAATGTTTGATCATGAGTCAGAGCAGAGATTCAACTATGCATCATTCTGTCGAGAAGAACGAATGTTTGATCATGAGTCAGAGCAAAGTTTCGATCATGCATTGTTCTGCTGAGAAAAGTGAATGTTTGATCATGAGTCAGAACAGAGATTTGACTATGCGTCATTCTGCTGAAGAAATGAAGAAAGCTTTATTCATGAAAGAGAAAGTGAATGCATCAGAGAGTCACTTCGTTGCAATTCAGAATGATTCAGATGAAGTAAATGACACAGTCTTGAAGTCTATGAAAATTCATAAATGCTTCAATTCATTGATACAAAACGATGTTCTGATCTTAAGCTTTGTTGACTTTGCAAGCTACTTTTCTGAGAGTTTGACTCAATCGATCTGCAAACAGCAGAAAACAAATCATCTCGTCATCACAGTATGAGAATTAATGAAAAAGTGTTACGAAGCGTGTCGATATTGAATAGAGTCTAGTCAATAGACTCTAGAAATTTCGGTATGTGAACAAGAAACAGCGATGTTTCGAATCAAAATATACTGAAACATTTCATCTATTCAAGTTCTAGCAAATCGACTACTTCGTCTCTTTGTTCGATCTACTATAGATACAGCTCGAAACTGTCTTCTTTCTTCTGTATTCTTAGTTTTCTAGTTAGAGCTACCTCTATTGATCAAACATTTTATTCAGCTACGCACTATCTCGCTGCAGTGTGATTAGATTCTAGACATGATCTCGACAAAAAGAAAAACTCAAGCACACGTGATACTGAAATTGACTTTAGCGTCTTCATGATCAACTGATTGAAGAAAATCACAGACAACATCATGATATTTTGAGAATTCATTTATGTTTCTGCATAAAACGAGTTTAGAGCAGAGATTATAAGATGACATCATGACAGCTTTCTTGCAAAACATCTTGATTCTCAACGATGTTTAAAGCTTATTCAATAAATCTTTAACTGATTATTTGCAAATAAAAACATTAAGAAATACTGCAGAATCTGTAGATCATGTCAGCAACATAAGACACTATGTCACAGAATCTGAGAACTTCTGAATAGTTTATTCATTTCTCAAAGAATATAAGAAAGCATCATCATGAACTTCATCATTGATCTTTCTGACAGCACAAGCGTCTCAGACATCTTTACGACAGCATTATGATTTTAGTCAATTGTCTTTTCAAGATGATGCACTACATTTCTATTCAAAAGACAATGATTGCTTTCGATCTGATCAATCTCTTTCTTGACAAAGTAGTTCAATATCACGAGACTTCTGATGATATAATTTCTGACAGAGATTTCATATTTACATCACACTTTTGAATCTCGCTGTGCTATCATCTTCTGATCAAGCAAAAACTTAGCATTGCATTTCATTCTTGTATTGATGATCAAATCAAAAGACAGAATCAAATTCTTGAAACTTATCTTCAAGCATACTGCAACGATGTTCAAAATGATTGAATTCATCTTCTTGTCATGACTGAGTTCTTCTACAATAACAATGTTCATGTTGTAACATTGATAACATCATTCTTTGCAGTCACAGAAAAACATTCAAAAATGAAATTCAGCGTCAAAAGTCATTTAAAGAAATCAGAGTCAATCACGAATTACACAACAAGAATGAAAAGACTGCATGAAAATCTTTGCTACAGACTTGCAGAGATAAACGCTGACTACGCGACTCAGCATGATAAAAAACACTTTTCTAAAATGTATCTTGTCAATCAGTTGATGTGATTGAATGTCAAGAACATTCAAATCAAGAAGTTTTTCAAGAAACTTGAAGTCAGAAAATACAGATTGTATAAAATTCTGAAGCGTCTGAGCAGACAAGTCTATCGTTTAAAACTGTCTTCAAAGACGCGTATACACTCGATATTCAATGTCAGCTTGCTGAAATCTTTCTGCTTGAAAGAGAAGAAATTGAATGAGTCGCTCATGAAAGATCTTGAGCTGAAGAAAGAAATACATGATAGTTGAAAGATTGACAACATACTGAATAGTTGCATACAGAATAATTAGTTGCAATATTTGCTTAGCTGAAAGAACTTTAAAGCTTCAAAAAATATTTGAGAATCATCAGACTGTCTTGACAATTGCAAGACTTTATTGAGATTCTTTCATTGCAGACATCTCATCAAGTTTGAAAGTAAGTTGTTAACGTCATCACGAAAAATCACAAGTATGCATAAAATGAAGTAGAAAGATTGATAGTTATCTAGCTATTATTAGAAAGAAAAAAAGAAAAGAAAAACAAGACTTTCTCGCTCAATCATTCTCATCAATACTCGAATCAACAGTCTAAAAAAGTCGTTAGCAGATGCAGAAATTGATACATGAATAACTCATGAGTTTCATATGATATGTGTATCATTCAGCTTTTACTTTCTTGAAAATTCAAAGATTGATGAAAGTAAACTCTTGCAACTATTAATCAGATAGCACAAAACATGCACAAGCTAACATATTAACAGAATGAATGAAATAAGAAGCTCATATTAAAGCTCACTGCATTTTTCATCTCTTTGATGATAGATTGCGTGATCAACATTAAAGATGAGAGAAGAGAAGAAATCATCAACGAGAATGAATCAGACGAGAGCGAAGCATTCTTCATCTCTTCAATGATAAACTGCGTGATCAACGTTGAAGATGAGACGAGAGAAGAAGTCATCAACAGAAATGAATCAGATGAGAGTGAGAGCAGAGAGACATGAGAGAGCAAAGAAGACAAGAACGAAGATGACATCACAGAAGAGCATGTTTCAATTGCAACAGAAACATTCTGATCTTTCAAATGCATTGCAAGAAGAGTCAAAACACTCTGAGTCTGAGCAATCAAGATGAGTCAAAGATTGTCATAGTTTTCAATTTGCTTTCACAGATCTTCAATGATCTTGTTCTGTCTTGCAATTCAATACAGCAAATCATTGATTCAAGTTTTTTGTGTCTTCATTTGCTTTTGCATCTTTTTGCAATTAATAGTCGCGTCTTCAACATTCTTCTTCATTTCGCTGATGTTGTTTCTGTTTATCTCAATATCAAGAACGAGAGAATGCATCTTCTTCTCAATATACTCTTCAAATTCAAGAAACATCTGACTCTGAGCTGAGTTAAAAGAAAGATTGCAAGAAGCGATCATCATCTTCTTGATCACAAACTCAGAATCAGATGCAACAAAGAATGAAGAAAAGCTTGCGTAAGATTGAGAAGAAAGAGAGCTTGAGCAAAGTGATGAAGAGATAGAACTGACGAAATTGAACTCAGATGAAGAAGAGACAAAGCTGACAGAAATGAGCATCAAGTCGCTTTTAAGTGCTTTAAAAAGCATCAATTAATCATTTAATTTTTGCATCTTGAAGTTACTGAAAATTATACTTACAATTCATATTGACAATTTGTCTTGAATACTGCACATAAAGCGCATTTCTTTGAGTTTTTTTCAATAGAAAATTTAATCTTAACACATTTAACATCTCTTTCAACGCATTTCTTGCATCTTTTTACTGAAACATTCTTGCAATATACATTAATAGCAATTTTATGATGCTGAACTGAAGAAGATAAATTCTTCATGTAGACGAGCATAATAAAGATGATGAAAGATGCGCAAGAATAATCATCAGCAACAGACAAAGTAATCAGATCAGAAACAACAAAATCAACAGCAGACAAAGTGTGTAAATGAAAGATGAGTACATTTCTGAATTGAAGAAACAAGAATGACGAAACACTTCAATAATCTTCTTTCTTTCTTATCTTCAGACGTGAAATGATCAGCTTATTGCATATCAAATCAAGAATCTAATTTATATTCACTACTGTCATGATACTCAATGAAATCATACAGAACTACTCTACAGAATGAATAGAAAATTGAGTAAGATAATGAAATAAAGACTGAATGTAAGAACGAAAGTTGAAGAAGAAAGAAAATCAGGCAAAAGATAAAAGAAATGAGTCGACAAAAATTCACTACTTCACAACAAACAAACATGAATATTGATGATCATCATCATCACATTAGTCATAACAAACAACAGAAGCATCACTCTTCTGTTCATTGTTTACTTCTACTATCTGATACTATCTTCTGCTCATTGTTTGCTTCTACTATTGAACATCATCTACAGAAGAAAACTTCAAATTGAGCAAATCTCAATTCTCATCACAATTGTCATCATGAGAATTCAAGTCTAGTCAACGTGCATGCATTAATGAAATGAAGCGTCAAGATCATGATCATACTGTGCATGAAGTGACAGTTGAAATATAATAAGACAACGAAATAATAGTCAGAATTCAGATCTACGAGATTCAGAAAATAGACATGAATGATACTGCTGATCATCTAGAAATTCTACGTGAGTTGCAAAGAATGCTCAGTCTACATCTATGAGAATCAAAAGATAAAGAATATGCTATCAAACTCAATGCTCACACTATCAAAAAAGAATCTTGAAAACATAATGATGCACAGCGAGCTCTGATGTCATGCATTGCATGAAGAAATGAAGCATTTCAACAATGAAAATGTTGTTATTAAGAAGAAAAATAATTGTCAGAACTCAGATCTATAAGAATCAGAGTTTTTCAGAAAATAAAGAATAGACATGAAAACTACTCTTTAACACTATCATCAAGTTCTCAGATGAGAATCTGAGTCTATGAGAATTGAGACACTGAGTTTACGAGAAACTCTACTGTCGATTCTCAGAGACATTGAATCTACGAGAATTTCTATCATTGATTCTCAGAAACTCTGAGTCTACAAGAATTCAAGTCACATACAAACTTCAACATTTCATCAATGATAAAAGTTCAAGTCACATATGATCTTTGAGAAATTTCACATGAGTTGCATGTAATTTCGCTAATCTCATCAATGATGCTTGAACTTAGTCTTCTGAGTATATAAAGAAGAGTTCACTTCTGTATTTTGTAATTTAGTGTTAACTTTTTATATGAATAAATATTACTAAGTTACTATCAAATTTGATCATATTATTTATGCGCATATTCTCTAGTGTGACTGCGCATTTCTTGAGCTACTCACAAAAGATAATATCTCAGAACAGAGTTGACAGATTATTGAAACATCTCATATTACAACAATTGAACAAAATCGAGATAGTTGATCTGTTGATCATTGAAGATAGAAAGCTTTGACTGTTATTTATTCATGATGAACAAGATACGTTGTGACTTGATGAAAAAGATCTTCTATGAGTCAATTGACAGCTTCAATTTCTCTAAGATTTATTCTGCTGATAAGATCTTCTGTATTTATTTACTGTTTGATTATTGACTTGATGTAATGACTAAATTTAAGTTCTCTTCTTCACAGTTTATCTAGGTAAAAACTCAATACTTCAAGACTATATTAAGTTGCTAACGTTTTAAGATGATGTAAACATGAGAATATTCTTGCACACTGTTTACTCTTGATAAGAATTCATCATTTCATCATTAATTCAACTGCTAATGTTTCTAATAACTATTTACAAATATCTTCATTCTGATCATTCTGCACTAGCTGCATATCTTGTCACATCAATAAAACTTCAACTATCTGTATCTGCTTTGAATCTACTGTTCAATTGTTAACTTAATGTTTCTTCAGAAAATCAAGTCAAGATTCAAGCACTATTGAGACATAAACATTGTTGAATGATCTTCTTGACGAAATCTGCAATAAAATCTGTTACAACGCAGCAAAATGAATGTATTAGCTATCTTAAATAGTTAAGTAGCAATGAATTGAAATTAATTGCAGTATTTGCTAGTAGTAACGTGATTTGTCAATCTTCAATTCTCAATTCAAAATATGCAAAAAGTTCTTGCTTAATCATTGTTTTACTGTTGATTCTTGATTTAACGTTTATATCTTATTTAATGACAATTAAACAGCTGTATATATAACTAATGATTGTTTACAGTAGCGTTTATAAGCTTTTAACATTTGATTCAAATAATGATATCACGAATATTTATTTGATTTTTTGAACGTAAAACATCACGTACGATTCACAAAACATTACATTACTTTGTTTTAAACGTTTTTTTTGCATACGTCTTACAAAATATTACGTTTATTGAAAGAGTAAAGCAAACAGTATCACATTTGATAAAATCTATCTAGATTATGAAGAGAAGTCACACGACTGCTTTATTTATATATCGTCATTCATGACAAAGCTGCAACACACGACTTTTGTCAAAGATTAAACTGAATCATAGATTCTATCAATATAGAGAATTGATTATTATATTACTTGAACTAGATACAGAACAATACATCAGATAATGTACAAGATGAAAGACAAGAAATGAAAGAAAAGAATGAAAACTTGACTTTTATATACATGAATTGAGTAATGTCAAAACTGAGCAGCAGTTTTATGACTTAAGATTGCAAAGACATGAAACAGATTTTGATGTGACTAAACTAAAATGACAATGACTAAATTAGTGACTTAGTTCAATGAATCAAGACTTTCTAAAATATCGATGATACTAGATTGAGTTAACAACATATTTTATGCTTTAAGCTAGAATGATGATCTGACATCATGACAACTTTATTTCTGACGTTAGTTTAGAAAAAGCTGCTAGAAACAAGTCTGACTGAATTCAACTGAATTCAAAGCTATCACAATAAGCTGTTAGAAACAAGTCTGTCATTGCACTTCTCAACATTCTCACTTGATGCTTGCAAGTTTCTCAGCTTTCACTGCTTTTCAGTTTCAGTTGTTCAATGAATCTTTTGAAGTTCTGTTGAGATAGTGACTTGATCAATTCATCTGCTATCATATCTTGACTAGAAACAAAGTTCATTGAAATCTGATTCTTCTTATGCAAATCTTGAATGTGATGATAAGCGATGTCAATGTGCTTTGATCTTTCGTGAATATGAGCATTCTTAATCAGCATAAAAGATGCTTGATTATCTCTTTTAAGCTGTGTAAGTGAGACAAATTGATGAGTAATCTTCTCAAGAATATCAACATGACTGTAACTGATGCTCAGATACTTTGTCAAATTCATGTTCTTGAGCACTTGATTGATTCATAGATTTTTCTTGATGCAAATTAATAAAATCATGTACTCTGTCTTAATGATTAATGTGACAACGAACTTTTGCTTTCAACTCATTCAGAAGACTGATTCTTCATTAAGCATGTAAATGTAAATGAGAATCAACTTATGATTTAGTCTGTCTAAGATGTAGTTTGAGTCAGAGTATTTTACTAACTTCATGCTTTCACTGACTTTGTATGTGATGTTTAAATCAATGATGAAATGAATGTATTGCATCAACTTTTTCAAAGCATGTTCATGATGTTTTGCAGAATTGCTGAGATATTGACTTAGTTGATTAAGAGCAAAAGTGATGTTGAGATGAGTGTAAATTGCAACATACATGAGACTTTCAATAACTTGTTGATATTCATGCTGATTGATTTTCACATCTTCAAATTCAGCTGAGCGAAAAGCATCATATTCATTCATTGAAAAATCTGTTGTTTTATGCTTGTTTTATCTCATGTTGAGTCTTTCAAAAACATCATGAAGATAGTGAGTTTAATTCATTCGTAAGATTCATGTCTTTCTGTTGCAAGTAATTTGAATGTCAAGAATCTTCTTCATTTTCTTCAGATTCTTGACTTTGAAAACATATTAAAACTCATGCTTAAATAATTTAATGTTGTTCAATGATTTGAAGATGATGACTATATTGTCAATATATAGTAGCAACATGATTTCTTTTGACTCATGAATTAAAAGACATGAATCTACAGTGCATTGAGTGAAGTCAAGTTCAGATAGCATTGTTACACAGTGATCATGTCAATCTCATGCAGCTTGCTTGAGATCATAAAGACTTCAAAGAATTCTCAGAGCATAATTGAATCTGACTTTCACTTCTGACAAAGAAAATATGTAAATGATTTCTTTGAGAAATGATTCAGTAAATGCATTGTTTACATTGACTTGATGAAGTTTAAGATTCTTCATTGTTGCAATAATTAGAAAGATTTGCAGAATATCAAACTTGATGATTGACGTGAAAGTATTTTCATAGTCAACTTCATAAATTTGAAAGAAATCTCTGACTATCAGTCTTGTCTTCAGTTTGTCAAGAAAATCATTGACATGCATTTTTGACTTAAAGACTCATTTGCTTATCACAATGTTGATCTTTTTGAATAATACTTCTTCTTGTCAAATTTCATTAATGACTAGCATCACAAGTTCTGCATTGATTGCTTCTTTTCAAAGTTTTTCTCAAATTGAGTTCTGCATTGCATCTTTGTAAATGTTTAATGTGAAAATTCTTATTGTTTTAAAAGAATCAAATTCATCAATGTTGAATAATGTTCATGACATACTTATGTCAAAATCACTCTCATCATTGTTAACTTTCTTTGTGATGAATCAAATTATTATAGCTTGCAAGATCTTGAATGCGCATTCTTTCAATTGTTGATCTTCGCTGTCTTTTTTTTTCTTTAAGATGATTACATGCAGAAATGTTTAAGCTGCTGATTTAAACATGCTTGATGTAAAAACTTTTTAAATGATCTGAACATTTACATGAGTTTTGCGCTCATCTGATGTATGTAACGTGATTTTAGAATTGAGTGCATTCAAGTTAATCACGATAGTCTTTAGTGCATCAGTTGATTCAGATAAAACATTAATCATGAAAGTGTCAGATTTTAAAACATTAGTTGAAATATTATTTTTTGATGATCTTTTCACAAATCTTCGCTCTGAAAAAACGTTGAATGTCTGTTTGCAAAGTTGCAAGTTCATGTTTTCATTCTTTTCATTTTCAGCAAACTTGACAGCATGATTCTTGATGACTTGATCAAGATCTGAGACTCAAAGATGATATTGCTTGTTGATATTTTTCACATATTTCATGAAAACATTGAATTTATCTCTGTTCATGAATTTGTTTCATCTGTCTTTAACTGACAATGACTTAAAGTCAACATATGAGTAACATTTGCATTCTCATACTTGTATATGATCAATTGAGAGCTTGATTTCAATGAATGTTTTCTTTGAAATCATGAAAACTTTGTTGATCAAGAGTTTCATGATGATTCAATTTTGCAGCTTCTGCTCAGAACTTAATGAAAAGTTCAGCATTCTTGATCATGACTTGCATTGAGTTTTCTGTGATGTATATGATTCTTTCAACTACTTCATTTTGAATCAACATGTATGAGACAATATATTGAAAGACAATGTCAATTGATGAACATCAGTCATTCAAAATGACTTTAAGTTTCATGACGTTGTCACTGTGTACTGAAAGAAGTTTGACATTGCTGTGAAGCTTTATGCTGAGTTTTCATTTTTGCAAAGCATCTGATGCATTGAATCATTGCTTCAGAGAAATGCATCAAGTCTTTCTGAAGTGATTGTCAATTATCTTTAGAAAGTACGACTCACTATTGAAAGACAATGATAATGATTCACAAATGTTTATGAAAATGAAAGTCAAGATACTTGTTTTTCAATCACTGATATTGTGTTCTTGTTTGTTAATGAACTTGATGAGTGCACGTATCTTACACACATTCTTGTGACTGTCGTTAATGAAAATAGATTTTTTCAAAGTGATGATTTTATGAAGTTGATGAAGCTTTGCTGATTCAAGATGAGTGAAACAACAATGTCACAACTTGTACAACTTGAAGCTTTTGTCATTTGCAAAACTAAGTTGATCATGATCAACTTTGATCTCATTCTCATGATAAATCACATCAATGTGAGATATAAAGTGATTTAAATTCATTGAATCATCAAGATTCATTGAACTGTGCATTGCTGAAAATGCTGATGAAACATTATACTGCATAGCTGATAGTAATGCAAATTCATCAAGATTGTTTGCAATTTTCTTTACTATGTAGATGCTTTTGCATTTTAAAGTTTTAATCATCTGCTTTTCTTGCTTGTTGTACATGTACAAATCTTTATCATCAAAGCTTTCTTGTAAATCTTTGTTACAAGCGTATCAAGACTGAATAGAGCTAGTCAATGTCTCTAGCTCAGATTTGACTCAGTCTTTATTTTCTTTCATCAACATCTTTTTGTTCAACATCATCTTTCTTTCTACATCACATTCTACTCATGTCACAAACACATTTTCTTCAAGCTTAACGCAGTCTTTGAATATTACTTAAATAGAAGCTTTTGTACTCATCTTCTTCTGTATTCTTAATATTCAGTTATAGCTATCTTTAAAGATCAAGCACTATTCAACTCTGACTTTCGCTGATTGACTTATTTAGACACGATTCTGACATTATATTAAGAATTCGTTAATCACATGATACTGATCTCATTACTCATTCAACATACTCGTACAGACAGAACAAGTCTAAAGAAATTCGTTTATCTGATGATCAACGCAATTGAAAGACTGAACAACATTAAAGAGTTTGATAGAATCAACGACAAGACTGTTTGAATCGCTAGATAACTTATCACTCACTAAGTACACAAAGTTCATTCGATCAAAAGAATCAACTCATTCTCATGAAACAGACGAGTGAAAATAAGCTGTTCAACTCGATTAAGAGAATCGACGATAAAAAACCTTCGTGAATTGCTTGAGAATCACTCAAAAACTCACAAATCAAAAATACTCTTCTAATCAACCACATTCTTTCCTGAAGATTAAACACTTGATCATACGTCTTCATTAATACTGTCGAGCATCGTCATTCGCTTGATCTCGTTCTTTCTTTAAATTTCATCATGTCAAAACGTTCATCTATCGAAGAACGTTTCAAAGAATTTCGAAGTCACTTTTCTCAAATCTCTAAGATTGATTTATCAAAACTCTCTAGTGCTGAATCATTCATCAATGAAGACGATGAGTCATTCGCTGAAACAGTAATATTCTCTGTTTCTATCGAAAACTGAAAGACTCGATGCATGACTCTCAACAGAGAAACAGATTGACTCAACGAGCTGAGTAAACAACGAGACAACGAAATCAAAGAGTTGAAGACTAGACTTCAAACTAAAGAAATCACTTCTTCTGATTTCATCTACTCTGAGCGTTCTAGATCTCAGAAAATATCTGATTCTTTCTGATTTACTGACGAAAAGAATTCTACTTGGGAAAACTGATACGACAAAATTCAGAATAAACTAAAGATTAACGTCGATCTCTTTTCAAATGAACGAATCAAACTGAGCTATGTACATTTCAGATTATTTGATGACGCAGCTAATGTCGCTCAATCTAGACGCGAACGTGACTGTGTCAATTTCTATAAGATCGTCGATGATCTTTTGAAAGAACTAGCTGAGTTGTTCAATGATTCAGATAAGAAAGTCAACTTTCGTAAAGAATACTACAACTTGATTCAAGAATCAAAGAAGTTCAGCGAGTTCTACACTCAGTTTCAACGATTATCTTTCTATCTAAAGTATCACGAAAAGCAACTGATTGTCGATCTGAAAGATAAAATAAACTCTCGTCTTCGATTCGTTTGAATAGATCAATTAGTTCAATCTGATTTCCTCAAAGAGATTCGTTTCTACCTGATTCATTTGAATAATGATCAACGAGTCATTCGAGAAATCAAGAACAAAGTCAATCTCATCAAACACGTCGATGATCTGTCAAAGATCATCTTTCATAAAGCTGTTGTTACTCAGTCAGTCGATCATTCAAAATCTGATCATCTAAAGTCGCGCGACGCGATTTTAACTAGCGTCAAGAAAGCAGACGTTCTAGTCGAAACCTGTTTCATATGTCATAAATCAGATCATAGCTCTAGAGAGTGCTTTGATCGACCTACTAGAATTAATGCAGTGAACAATGAATACGATCGTTTCGAATTCGAGTTCAATTCGAATTTCGATTCAAAAAACTAGTCATCTCTTCAAAAGTCATTGAAGAAGTAGAGATTATATCTTTGTGCAAACTAGACGAAATTCTATCAGAAGAGAATTACTTTGAAAAGTCGTTTCTAATTGACGTCTTTCTCAACTCTCAGAATCGATCTTTTAGCCTTCGTTCTCTGATAGA
>JAABUS010000248.1_pt1 | contig 136209 bp, 92 predicted proteins | sample 5560161 | NCBI WGS metagenome assembly JAABUS01 (sample SAMN10711885, study PRJNA513376) | rock metagenome | isolation source: Antarctica rocks | place: Antarctica: Victoria Land, Trio Nunatak nord | collected 2016-01-04 | reverse complement strand
AAAACTAGGAAGAAAAATACTAATAATATAAATATAGATTTTGAGAATATCTCTAAAAAATAAAGAATAAAATTTACATCTTTAAAATTAATATAAATTCGGTTAATAATTAAATATACTACGTAAATATTAACTTCGTACGAATTATAAATGAGAAAATTAAAGGTTTATACTAGTTCTAAAAAATATAATAATCAATAATACTAAAATTAAAAAAAAGAAGAGAGAAATATAAAGAGAATAAAAGAAGATATATATAATAGAAATTATTTATAAACGAGAACTACGAATAGTATTAACTTTATTTATTTATTCCCTCTTTTAGGAATTACTTAATAGTATTTTAAATTTAATACTCTATAATAAAAATAATATAATTTAAGAATCTAAAAAGTATTTAAATTATTTATTTATTTTCTCCGTTATATTTTAATTAATAATAGGGTAAATTAACTAGAGATTATTTAAATTATTCTTTTACTTTATTTTATTTCCCGGTTTTTTAATATTAATAAAATAATATAAAATTAAAGTAATAACGATAGTTATTATAAATTTATAAATTTATAAAAATATATAAACTCATTTATTACTCTCAAATAAACTATAATAATTAAAAGATATTATTAAATTATATTTATCTTTAAATTTATAGAGAAGTATATTAAAGAAACGTATTTATTCTAAAAGAAATAAATATAACTAGATCTTTAATAAAATGAAATAAAATTAAAGTTTTATTAATAACTATTATAATTTACTAGAAATATACGAAATTAATTATTATATTATAAATATACTTTAATAATTAAAAGATATTATTAATTTATATCTAGTTTTTAAATCCACGGAGAGGTAATCTAATAATTAATATTAATTAATCAAAATTATAATAATAATTAATTTAATATAATAATATATAATTTATATTTAATAAAATAAATACTCTTAAATTAATAATTATAATTATAAATTCCTTAAGAAAATAGCGATTATTATAAAAACTTTTAAGATATTCATTATTACTTTTATATTGAAAGGATTATTTAGTATATTAGATATAAAATATATAATTTATATTTAACGGAGTAAATACTCCTAGTATAAATAATAATAAAAAGAACTATAAAATATATCTCTTTTTTTAAATATATAGATATATAATTTAAACGGAATATAAACCTTATTTTTATATCTTTAAAATAAATTTATTAAATAACTAATTAAAAGTTTATTTAAGAGAATTTTCTAGGATTAAAAATACTCTAAAATAATATTAAAATCCCTAAAGGTATACGAAATTATTTATTAATAATAGTATATATAAATTACTTTACGGGGGCGTTACGTATATATTTTCTAAAATTATTAAAAAAGGAAATATCTTATTAGTAGAGAATTCTTATATAATTAATACCTAGGCGGTATACTTTTCTCCGCCATTTATTTATTATTATTCTAGTATCCTGGATATCATGTATAACTGGCCTATAGATAGCTACCAGTGATCAATCAACTTATTCTATATATATTGAATAGTGCTACAGTGCTATATTGACGAGATCCTTCCTTTTCTAGGAGGCACCGGCAGTCATTGGCCGACTAGCCAGGGTAACCCGACCTAGGCGGTTCAGCTGGCAGGCCTCGCCCATTAGCCACCACGAGCTTAGAAACATTTCTTTCACGAGCATCCGATAACTCCATCAGTAGACCACCTGAAAGACCTACAAATCACAGCCACAGCCCATGGTCCTTGAAGCCCTACGCAACAATCTACCCTCAGTCGATATCCGCACATCAATCGGAATGGCGCCTCAAATTCCCAGGACCCACAAGGCGGCCATGTTCAAAGAGAAGGGCGGGCCCATCGTCATCGAAGAGATTGAAACCAAACAACCAGCTGAGGGCGAGGTGCTTGTCAAGGTTCTGGCTTGCGGTGTTTGCCACTCAGAAGTCGTGGTGCAGCAACAAATATTTGGAACTCCATTGTAAGGCTGTCACCCTGCTAGTCGTACAAAAATCTCTACTCATTCTGGGCAGCCCGCGAATCCCAGGTCATGAAGTCATTGGCAATATCGCTGCTGTTGGACCAGGAGAGAAGACGTGGAAAGTTGGTGATAGGGTTGGTGCTTCATGGCATGGTGGTCATGATGGAACTTGCAAGCAGTGCAAGCGTGGCTTCAATCAGCACTGCGTCAATAAGCAGATCAACGGCATTACTCGCGATGGGGGATGTAAGTGTCTCGTCTACCTATTCTTCGATTTGACGGCAGTGAGCTGACTGAAGATTCATCAGTCGCCGAATACTGCATCCTCCAAACTGAAGCTACCGTCAAGATCCCCACGGACGTCGACCCCGCCGCCTACGCCCCCATCCTCTGTGCCGGCGTCACCGTCTTCAACAGCATGCGCCAAATGAATATCATGTCGGGCGAAACGGTCGCCATACAGGGTCTTGGAGGGCTTGGACATCTAGCCATCCAGTACGCAAACAAGATGGGCTACAAGGTTGTGGCACTTTCAAGTACGGGCGCGAAAGAGAAGTTCGCAAAGGATCTTGGAGCTCATGTCTACATTGATGGCAGCAAGGAGAACCACGCTGAGGCGCTGACGAAGATGGGTGGTGCGGCTATGATTGTAAGCACGGCGCCAAACCCTGAGATCATGGGCGACTTGGTCAATGGGCTTAGTGCAGGAGGAAAGCTTGTGCTTTTGTCTCGTAAGTTTGCCGCTGCCTTTTCATTCTTAGTGCTTCTCTATTCGAGGAATTAAGCTGAAAATTACTACCAGCTATGGGCGAAATCAAAGTCAACACCGTTCCAATGATCGGCAAAGGTGCTTCAGTGCACGGCTGGCAATCCGGCCAGGCCCTGGATTGCGAGGAGGCGGTTGATTTTGCCCAGTTGCACAACGTTAATTGCATGATTGAGAAGTTCCCACTTGAAAAGGCCAATGAGGCCTACGAACACATGATAAGTGGGAAGGTCCGCTTTAGGGCCGTGTTGGTCATGCCATAGATGGCTAAACACGAAGACTTTTCCTCATCCATTGCCGACGCACATGATGATTGAAGCGAAAGTGCAGATTCGCATATATAGGATGAACGAATGGAGATCACAATGGAGTGCACGCATTCACAGCACACGATCCGTGTATTTTCACCTGTTTTTACACTCTCTCTTCTACAAAAAGTCACTGCTTCGAAGGCACACAATCTTCTAACTCTACATCCTTCCACTTCATCTATAAGAAAGTCATACCCAAAGCTGAGTAAGACGGGGCTCGAATACACCTGCCATTTGTCGTTTCTCACGTCCCAAAAGCATGCGGACCTGAAGAAGCCGGTCTCGATGGCTGCTAATACGATGCAAGGTAACGCCTTGTTGCGTTGCGACAGAAAGAGAGGTCAAGGCCAGCAAAAGACTGCTATACCGCAAACCATAGACGACTGTAGGAGCATCCCCCATGTTCTTCCAATTAAAAGCGCCCGTCACAGTTGCAGCAAGGAGAGCACCCTGTAAAATGAAAGGTGAGTTAACCATGTCCTACGTGACCTGCCATCTAAGCCTACTTCCATGCCAATGAATCTGAGCTCGACTAATTTAGCGTCACGCCATCTCCTAGTGAGCTTATCTTTCTCATCGTCGGGAGCGTTCAGAATCGACCTGATGGCCTCATACAGAGAAGGCCAGGGCGCGATTATTGTGGAAGAGGCAGCTTCAAGCACACTAGCTATATTTGAGAATATCGTCCTAATGACACGGGATGTTTTCAACGATGACATCATGCTTAGGCAGCTAAAGTTGAGGATGAAGAGCAAACCTGGGACAGCGTTACAAAGCGGTCAAGGATTATGAATTCATAGTACTAACCCTTAGCTGAAAATGGGCCATGAAGTAGAACGAAGTTTCCGCCCTGAAAATAAGCTGGAAGCCCGCAGTTTTTGTTTGGCTTGGCGGCGGGACTCAGCCCTATAAACGAACCCTCTACCGGTTCATGGGATACGATCTTGTCTCAGGTCTGCTTCACTAGCGTGAGACTATCTTTTAGCTGCGGCTAGTGGCGGCGACTAGAATTGCCCCTTGGCCCTCCTCAGCAGGGGTCTGCAAAGAGCGACATCGTGCGATATCGAACTTGCCAGAACAATGAATTCTCAGAACGTCCTGTGATGACCTTGAGCCTCTTCAACAGTGCAAGTCGTAGAGGTATCACTCTCCACGCTTCGCTAGATACATACAGAACAGCCTGTCTCTCTACCTCGAGCACTCCCAAGCGCCATCATTGTCCGACTCCGCAAATAATTCTTCTACAACCAAACAAAAATGGCAAAGCCAGCTCCAGTCCTCGTCCCCACCTTCCCAGACTTCCCACTCGACGAACCCCTCCGCCAAGATCTCCAATCCGCCCTCGTCCGCGGACGCGCCGTGTCTCTCATATCCAAGGCGTTGAACATTGAGTGCAAGAATGCTGGATGGCAGGACGCGGTCAAAGCGCGCGTGATGCAGATGCTGAAGAGTGGGGATTTTGAGAATCGGCAGCAGCTTGTACAGGCGATTGTGAAGGAGGCTAGGGGATTGCCTGCGGAGGATGAAGGGGGTGAGGATGGGCTGCTGAGTGTGAAGGGGGAGGGGAAGGGAAGAGAGAGGGGTACGGGATATGGGAATAAGGGGGTTGAGCGGGGAGAGAAGGCTGTGGATATTAGGATACCGGAGAAAGCTACTGTGGAGGCTACTAGGGTTGTAAGAGAGACGTTGGACAAGGTTGTGGAGATTGAGCCGGAGAAGGATTTCTGGAGTAGCTGAACGGGCAGGGACGAAAACAATTGGACTTCCAACATTGGAGTCGAAGCCTGTGGCCGACTCAAGCTGTCTAGCGCCGCTAAGGGATTGAACATGAGTTATGGGTTCGGAGTAATGCTTGGTTAGTGGTCCCAAACAGTGAGTGCAGAGCTATCTCACTCTTTGGAGGATGCGTGCTAATAGAATCCGCGGAGCAGCTCTAGGTTGCTCTCACAAGGCATGGTACCTGTTATTAAACCTCGGAAACCCCAATTTTGCAGATTCGTGAACATCAAGGATGGAGAGCTCTGGTATCCAAGTGAGTAAATGCAGCAGGACGTAGCAGCTTTGAGCTGCTGGGGACAGGTATTTGCATTACAGGACATGTTAGACAATAAGGATGATATTACAATCATCGAGTCTTTCAAAGGGTTTTATTGTTGAATGTCTATGAATTGAAATGTACCTGAGGCACATCGCATGCACGCACCGAACGGAATCTGAGTATCTAACGAACTATGTCTTTGCCACACATATCACATTAGGTGATGGCGCAAACGCCGTAATATGCATAATCATGATGAATCGAGCACACTCTAAACCACACTTGCCGCAACGCGGAATCAGTCGTAGAGACTATCATCATTGCCAGCGTCGCCAAAACCGTTCCCATTGGCCGCAGCGTCAGCAGCTGCATCGGCATCTGGGAAGCGGAAGAAGTTGCTACCACCTGAGTTCTTCATTGACTGAGCGAAGGCTTCGTACCGACGGACCTCAACATCAGAGACGGATCTCCTAGCTGACTGCATCGCTTCTTCGAAGTGAGCCTTGGTAAGCTCGGGGACGGGGTCTTCGGCATCGGCGTCCTCGTCCATCTTGATGTCCTCCCCAGCAGCCTCACGCTCCTTGGTGCGCTCAATGTCGATGGAGATAGACTGTTTAATGGCGAGCTTGACAGCACGCTGGGTAACGAAGCCCAAGTCGGCACCAGAGTAGCCATGTGTACGCGAGGCAATGTAGTTGATGTCAACATCATCGGCAACAGGAGTCTTGCGGAGCTGGGCCTTGAGGATGCCTGCACGGGATGACTCGTCGGGTAGAGGGACGTAGACGAGGGTATCGAGACGGCCTGGACGGCAGAGGGCATTGTCGAGTTGCTCGGGACGATTTGTAGCTCCGATAACGAAGACATTCTTCTTGGAGGTCATACCATCCATCTCTATCGTAGGCGTCAGCAGGCTGTAATTAGGAGGTGTTCGAACAAATTCGGAAGAGCTTACCAGTCAGAAGCTGGTTGACCACACGATCTGAAGCTCCACCCGCATCACCATTTGAACCGCCTCGGGACTTCGCAATGGAATCCAATTCATCGAGGAAAACAACGCAAGGTGCCGCAGCCCGAGCCTTATCGAAGATATCACGAATATTGCTTTCCGACTCACCGAACCACATGCTCAGCAATTCAGGACCTTTGATAGAGATGAAGTTTGCCGCACACTCGTTGGCGACGGCCTTGGCGAGCAAAGTCTTACCAGTACCTGGAGGGCCGTAGAAGAGGACACCGCGCGATGGGGACAGACCAAACTTGAGGAATTTCTCGGGATGGTCGACGGGGTATTGGACGCTCTCGATGAGCTCGCGCTTAACGTTCTCCAGACCTCCAATATCGTCCCAGCGAACGTTGGGAACCTCCACAACGGCGACCTCGCGGAGAGCGGACGGGTTGGAGACACCAAGGGCGAAGCGGAAGTTCTCCATGGTAACCCCCAATGAATCCAGGACCTCGGCGTCGATAGTGTCCTCATCCAGATCGATAAGATCCATCTTCTCACGGATTTGCTGCATGGCAGCTTCTGAGCATAGGGAGGCGACATCCGAACCGACATAACCGTGGGTCTCAGCGGCGATAGACTCGAGATCCACGTCGTCTCCTAACTTCATATTCTTGGTGTGGATCTGGAGAATCTCGAGACGGCCAGTGGGGTCAGGAATGCCGATGTCGACTTCACGATCGAAGCGACCGAAACGACGCAGAGCAGGATCGATAGAGTTTGGACGATTTGTAGCAGCCATGACAACCACATTGGACCGAGCCTTCATACCATCCATGAGTGTCAGGAGCTGAGATACAACACGACGCTCAACTTCTCCGTTCGTCTTTTCACGCTTAGGCGCGATGGAGTCAATCTCGTCGATGAAGATAATTGCAGGCGAATTCTTCTCTGCCTCTTCGAAAGCCTTACGAAGGTTGGATTCCGACTCTCCAGCCATCTTAGACATGATCTCGGGGCCGTTGATTAGGAAGAAAAAGGCACCAGTCTCATTAGCCACGGCACGAGCCATAAGCGTCTTTCCGGTACCTGGAGGACCAAACATGAGGATACCTCGAGGAGGCTTGATACCGATTGACTTGAAGAGTTGGGGGTGACGGAGGGGCAGCTCGACCAACTCTCGGATTTGTGCCATTTGTTTGCGGCATCCACCGATATCATCGTAGCCAACCTCATTCAGGTTACCCTCCTCATCTTCTCGCTGAATAGGCTCGCCCTCAGTATGGATGACGGTGTCTTGCGCAACAATGCCGAACTCTGGTGGATCGACCTCGACAACCTTGAATTCAACCTGCCTCATGCCACCACGCACAGTGAAAAGGTCGCCTTGCCGTACAGGACGGTATGCTTCGCGGAAATATGGGGCGAGGAAAACGTCAAAGAGCGAGCCTGTAAGACCCTCAACAGTATCGGCGATGGGAAGAACGGCAATACGCTTGGCCTGTTGGGATTTTAGCTATGTGCTTTAGTAAAGATAAGAAAGAGCAGCCACTCACATATTTGATGTCAGGGCATGCGTGAACAGTGACGATATCTCCATGCTTTACCCGGAGATTGTGACGGACGACACGATTCATACGTGCGCTTCCATCATCAAGATCGTCGTCGGCCAGAACGATCAACACAGTATCCTTTCGCTTCTTTCCCTTTACGAGGACTGTGTCACCGCGGAACAGCTGCAGCGTCTCCATCGTGTTGTTTGAGAGTGCGATAATGGAGTTGTCATCGTTGATTGCATCGGTGACACTGTTGCCACCAAGTCAGTGAAATGCTGTAAATATAGAACTCGGGACTCAACATACATCAGGGAGTTGGGCTTTTTCTTCTTCTTTAGAATGGCGGTTGCTGTATCATCAACCTGAGGTAGTAACGTCAGTGATTGAGTTTGAGGGTGTTGATTTTGCAATAGCCTAAGCTGACCTCTTTCTTCTCTGCACCAGATGCATCGCTGTCAGAGCGTCAGTAACAATTTACACAAGACTTGTAGCTGTAGCAGCAGCTGCAGCTCCACCTTGACGTACTTCAAGTTGGCCTTGACCTTGGCCTTGGATTCAACATGCTCTGGCACTGCAGACATGTTGCCGGCTTTTCTGAGAAGTTTTGACCGGAGGATGTAGTTATGGAAAGCTGAAGGTGTAGAGCTGTTCCTTCAGAGTCGCAGGAGATGGTAAAGGGGTTGGACGATGATGGAGACAAGAGGTGTGGTCTGAGAAGATGGAACATGTGAGACTCGAAGGTTACTTTACCTTAATCGCCAGAAATGATGATCTAGCGCGTCACTTGGCTAGCTCCGGCTGACTAATCCCGAGGGAGCTCGAAAGAAACAAGTCGAATTGCTAATACCTTTCTTGCCGGTTGACACTTCTCGACTTCTGTTAAGGGGGCAAGTGTATACGTGGCACTTAGAATAGGCTCTTTCATGCAAGTGTAACACAAAAGAAAGATGTTTCCAGGAACAGTAATGTCTGGGGCAATGGTAGCCAATAATACCTAGTGACGCAAGCACCGGTGCCTAGTCCTGGAAGAATTGGTAATACATACTACCTAAGTGCTGACCGTAGGGTAACAAGCCTCGAGGGAGATGAAAAGACATGGCAGAGATACTGGGCCTCGCTGCCAGTAAGGCACATTTCGGAGTCTTTCTCTCTATTTCATGCCCTTTTAGGAGTTTCAAGACATGTTCCTGGAGTTGAATTATGGATGCTCAGCCGGGGGGTGCTCCTGACACATATCTTGCCAGTCAATTTCCGTCTTGAAGAAGTAGTGCTGAATTCAAAATGTGCCAGGTGTTGTCGCTCTGATACAGCTAATGCAGCTGGTCGATGGCCTGACCGAAACAGTTTCGAAACATATCGGAACCGTCAAAGGCACACACGCAGTGTTAATACCTCTCCTAGGCAGACTTTGCAGTTTGAGTAGCATCTTGGGTACCCTCAAAACTCAATTAGAGTCCAATTCCGGCAATCCGAATACTTTACATTACCTGGATGACCCGTTGAGAACTTGTGGGGCTGTCTTAGCACTCGTCAAGTCAAGACTTGACAATTTGAAGACTGTTGCAGGCTGCGTTATTGGGCCAGTGCTCGACAAGCAGACAACAAATCAGCTGAAAAGGCTCGAGGACTTGTTACCCATTTTGCAATTGGCGTTAGACGCGGACAATCTGGCAAGCACTCGTGCAATAGAAGGTTATGTTCAAGCTCTTCAGCTCGATACTGCGGAGCAAGCACAAATCCTTCGGTATGATATCGAAGTGCATCACCAGGATGCCATACAGTGGAGAGAGGAAGATAATCAGCTGCGAGAGATAGCCGCGGAGTCTCAGCTCCGTGAACGTGTTTTCTCGTGGCTTTTGCTCGTGGATTCGACGTCGAATTATCTTGCCGCATGCCAGCGTCAGCAACCAGGCACTGGCCAATGGCTGTTAGAAAGCCCGGAATTTTTGAATTGGAAGAATGGCAATGAGCCGTTCCTATGGCTGAACGCGACCGGTTCGTAGCTCGATATAGCCATTGTGACTAGTGGAAATGCTAATATATCTACGCAAAAAGCTGGCGCTGGCAAAACAATACTCTCGTATGTAGGCTACCAGTCATTGCGATTCGTAAACGTCGGAGTTCTAATTCGTTGAAGGTCGACGATCATCACTCATCTAATCTCCAAATACGGTGAAAGTAGTGTTGCCTACTACTTCTTTGACTTTAGGGATACTACTAAGCAAGACGTACTGAGCTTGGTAACTTCTCTAGTAGTTCAAGCTGCACGCACCTTGAAGCCCCTACCTAAGGCTTTGTTAAGCCTCTTCCAGCGTCACGGAGTGCAAGATCCGGAACGTCCGTCTGCACCCACCGTATCCGAGTTGATACAAGTCTTGGCGGCAATCACTGATATCCATTCCACGTACTACATTGTCATAGATGCACTTGACGAATGCAGGCAGCGGCCCTTGCTTCTTGAGACGTTACAGTTTCTCTGCGAGCAGAACAGTTCACGGTAAGATATCCCATATACTACCACTTCCCAAACACTTCTCTTAGCCATCGTCTTATACGCATTGCAGTATTATTTGCACCAGCCGCGTTGAACAGGACATTGAGCACGCCTTCAAGGCAAGTGCCATTCGTAGTTTGCGGATTCAAAACCACCGAGTCGATCACGATGTAGCTCTCTACGTCCGAGCGGTCTTGGGATATGACGATCGTCTCCGATCTCATCGTCAAGGCATCAAAGACCTTATAGCCGAAACACTGACAAAGGGTGCCAAGGGAATGTAAGGATTATTGACCCAAGAAGGGAACCAGCCCTAATTCTGAACAAACAACTGACAAGCATGCCTTCCCAGGTTTCGGTGGGTCCAATGCCAGGTAGACTACATCAAAATCCTAAGGACAGCTCGGGATGTCAGAATCGCCCTGCAACAGCTTCCCCCCGATCTAGACCAAACCTACGACAGGATTCTGCTTGGCGTGCGTCCCACAGATTTTCAATACTTGCTTCGCGCGTTACGCCTAGTTGTGTTTTCTTGCAGGCCGATGACACTCGCGGAAGTCGCAGAGGCTGTCATCATTGAGCCTGAGATTCAGGAGATTGACGAAGATGCCAGGCTACAGACGCCACAAGATCTTCTAGACATTGGAGGTAGTCTATTCGCACCCCAGATGAATACAGAATATGATGAACAGCATCTCGAGCTATCACATTACTCAGTCAAAGAATATTTGCTATCTGAAAGAGCCGCAAAAGGACCAGGGGCTGCATTTGCTCTAGACGAAACGCAGGCGGAGATCGATAATACTACTTGCTGTCTAACGTACCTTGGCCTCGGCGTCTTCGAGGACCTCTGGCGGGATTTCGATTCGAAGACCTGGGATCAAACCGTACATTTTGACACAGTGTCTGTCGAACAATCGCTGATTCGACAACACATGCGACTTCACTCGCAGTACCCGTTCTTAGAGTACGCAGCCAAACATTGTTTTCGTCATTGCAGAAGAGAAAACGTGCAAGCTGCTGTTGCTCCTCTCATACGGAAAACGTTGTCCGGAGAGAGAAGTGGAAGATTTAGAAACATGACTTACACCTGTGCTTTCAAGCCCGGCGCAGCGTCAGATAGCTCATACGAGCGTGTTTTTAGATATTCCCTCATTAGCGTCGCCGCTCGATACGGTTTGGCAGTCGTGGTCCAGGACCTCTTGAACAATGGCACGCCCGCTGACTACATTACTCCGAAGCCACCTTGGATCGACAAATATCCGGAAGGCCAGACGGCTCTCTGTCGAGCCGCCGATTTCGGATACGAGAGCTTATGCAAAGTACTTATTGATGCAGGCGCTAGTGTTCAAGGGACGACTGACACCGACTGCCCACTGTCCGCTGCCGCTCGATCGGGGATCCCATCCATTGTACAAATGATGCTCGATGCAGGAGCCGACGTGGAGAAAGATGCAGAACCACTTGCAGAAACACTACTAGGCATCTGGTGGAGATATGCAGAAGGGGGCACCAAGTGGGGAGATGTCCTCAATGTCTTACGAGACGCCGGCGCCAAGTGGTCCACCGTTGGGCTTCTTGCCGCTTTCTCCAAGACTACCATGCCACTAGCGAAGCAGGCTGCCATTGCCTTAGTGGACGAATCTAAACCCAACTGGTCAGTAAGCGATAGACTCGAGTATGTCATTGATGACATGGAGACGAACGCCCTGGACGCGTTGCAATGGCTTGTCCAGGACAACGACGGAATCCAAGGCCTGAAGGCTTCCCTGGAGACGTTGCTCTGTGCTGTATACGATAGCCAGCCCCATTTATTTGCACTAGATGCGGCTCGGTTTGCTACTCAAAAATTCAGTGCTGAAGAGGTGATTGCCGAGAATCTCATTCACATCTATTTTCGTCCGGTATCTTCTCCACGCCGGAAAACTTCTGGGCATGGTCCTCCTCATTATGACATGCTGAATGCTACTTGGACCAATGTCTCAACTAAAGCCTCGCGCAAGACCGAGACGATAGACAAGTCTTTCGCAGAACCACAGCCAGGGGCTTGGGAGGCAGAGGGTCTGATAGTATGCGGGGGAATACTACGCGCGTGGATTCAAGCTCGATGGGATAGCTCATATTCTCATTTCTTCGGCTGATGATTGCAGGGTCTGATTAGTCTATCTTAGTCTTGGCGGGCCCAACGCTGCCAACAAACTACCATTCTGCATTTTTGTTTTACTCAGATTCGAGCCTTATATGTAGAACATCAACGCGCCGCCGTCCAGTGGTCACGTGTCGAATTTAAACCATGTCACTCTTTCAGAGTACCTGACGCTGTCTGCAAAGCATACTAGTAATGCGGCATTAGTCAGCTTGAACATCCCATGGATCACGCTCATGGAATTGCGATTCGGTGGGAGCTATGCAACGACGAGGGTAAAAGCAGAAACTGCCTCAGGCGGGTAAGAGTCTTCCCACGCGACCATCGTCCCAAGCTGCCGGTTAACAAGCCATGTTCGGTACAGAATTGCCCGCCAGCACCCCCAGAGAATCTTGGGGATCAAGCTTACAGCCTATTACGCGAGAAAGAGGACGAGAAAGTAGCCGCTTTGGAGCAGCTTCTGCTTATTGACGTTGTTGATGATACGACCGAAGCTGGCTCCAAGCCCCCAAGTGATGGCCGATTGTTGAGGCAAACACAAATCTCACAGGCCGTGGAGAGGAGGCTCGCAGTTATGGAAGATAGGAAAAAGAGGCTCAGATTGGGCAAGCACTCGATAGAAGTCCGCGCACAAGTAGCCCGTGTCATCAAGATTGTATTCGCCGCGAAAGATTTCGTGTCGTCAGTTGCAAGCCTAGACCCAGTGCATGTTGGGCTACCATGGGCAGGTATTTGCCTACTTCTTCCTGTGAGTCTCCGAGGGGCTAGTCACTCCTGCGTGTATTGTTTCTCCCCGCTTCCAGCTCCTCGTGAACGATAGCAAATCGCATATTGCATCACTAATCCGCGCTACGCCGAGATTGAACACCTCTTCCTCCAGAACACGGCATCGCGGCTTTCTACAGAGCTAAAGAAAACCATCGTCTAGCTCTAAAAGCATGTCCTCGAGTACCAAGCAAGGCCAGCATGCCATTTCGATCGCAAAGTTGCTTTACAGACAGTGAGGAATGTTGTAGTTGCGGATGGGTGGGAGAGCATCTTGGCAGACATCAAATAAGCGGAAATAACATGCGAGTTGCTCACTCGCATCATAGATACCGAGGACCATCAGAAACGATCCGCACAGATAGAGCTCTTTATAGAGGGCCAGGATCGCAAGGTCGATGAGCTTCTGAGGAGCTCGAAGACTCAAGACGAACAACATGCGCAGATGTACATGGCGGAATTGAAGGCGAATAGAGCAGAACAAAGCGACAGACACCTGACGTCCAAGCAACCAAATGTCCTGCTTGTCTTCGTACCGCTAATTACAGATCTAAGTAGGGGAAGAACCCCGACCGTATACCGGGGACTTGCGAATGGTCGTTGAGACATTCGCGGTACCAAACGTGGTTGAGCCAGGACGTCTCCAACTGGCTTTCGGTCACTGTAGGCCCTGGCTGCGGCAAATCTCTGCTTTCGAAGTTCCTCATCGGTCAGTATTCGATTGATAGAGACACCATTCCTCGGCCAGTTGTACTTTAAAAATTCTTCAAAGACGACATTGACGAAAGCAGGAGCGCGACCCACACTGTTTATGCCCTACTCCACCAGCTTTTCTCCGAGGAGAAGACACTCTTGAAACACTGCCTTTCTCAACACAAGCAAAGCGGCGATAAGCTTGCCCAATTTTTTAAGACACTCTGAAAGATTTTCAAGGCATGTTCAATTCCTGGAGTGATCTTAGTTTCTGGGAACAGTAAGGGGTACTTGCCTGCTTTCCGCCCTCAAAACGTGTCTCACGGCAGCTGCGTCGTTCATGATAGGGAGTGCTGACACCGAAATCCTGGTAGGGAGCTGTAACAGATCTGGAAGCTGGCGACATCGTCATTATTAAAGTCTTGATGCCCTCGATGAGTGAGCCGAGTCGGGCAGGATATCCCTTGTGCAGAAGCTTGCACAATACTTCTCACAAGGAAAGTAAAGTTGCTTGTAACGAGCCGTCCGAATACTCCAAGTGGAGACGAATTCTGGCGACAAAGCGTAGACCCCCAGTCGATCCAGTTGATGGGCGAGAACGGACCGGAATTGGAAACCATCAGCGCGGGAATAGGTCTGGTTCCCAGGGAGAAAGTCAACCAGTTCAACCAGATCAGGATCATCCGTGGCATCGAAGATGATACCCGTATTGCCCTCCAACAGCGGCTAGATATCATGAGAATTCGCACCTATTTATGGGTGGCGCTCGTGTTCCTCGAGCTCGAGAGCAACGCTGGAGTTTCCAGAAGCAAGTTGCTGAGGGTTGTTGACACCATTTCCGCCACGGTCGAAGACGCCTATGAGAGGATACTAGCTCACACCAAAGACACAGCCCAGACATTGAAGTTGCTGCACATCATTGTTGGCGCCATGAGGCACCTTACACTAGATGAGATGAAATTGCGCTCTCCGTTCACGGATCTAGTACCTGCTTCGAAGATCTTGACATCGACCCGAGAACTGCTTTTCAAAGGACAATACGAGACCTTTGTGGTCTGTTTGTGAGCGTAAAAGACTCTAAAATCTAGTTGATCCATCGAGCGGCAAAGAATTTCTCTTACGGACCGAACCCTCACCGTCTTTGGAAGAAGATCCAGTCAATTTCAAACACTCTCTGGACCTAATAGACTCGAATTACTTCCTAGCAGCTATTTGTATAATCTATCTGTCGTTGGATATATCCGATGACGAGGAGCTGGACACAGACGACCTAATTGATAATAGAGTTCAAAGCATGATTTTGAGGTCTCCAATGTGGAAGTAGCATTATACTTGGCGGCGGCAAAGGATAACGTCCTGTCATGACAAGGCTCCCGACAGTAGTCAGGGAGGACCTTAGTGCGAGATATAGTAACGGAGAACCACCTCTCTACCGGGCAATTGCGAAAGGAAGCCACTGGATGACGAGCAAACTGTGGAACAATGGAGCCGATATCGAGGCAAGACTTGTGAACCATTGGACTGAGACGCCATTAGGGAGAGGAGAGACCGCGCTGTTTGCCGCAGTCTGTGATTGTAAGGATGATATAGTAAAGTCTCTCCTGGAGGCTGGTGCTCATCTTGAAGTACGAAACTCATATGGGGAAAGTGTCTTGTACCAGGCAGTGGGCAATGTCACAGAGACGTGGACAAAAATTCTACTATTGATGGGAGCAGACGAAAAGGCGGAGACCTCAAAGGGAAATACGCCACTGGACGTTGTCAGGAGAGAAAATCGCTGGGCTACCGTTGAAACGATGGGAGCGCTTCGTCACGAATCTTTCGTGAACCCACCTCTCGAGAGAAAATTACGCATGCTTACTGAACACGAGCTGAAAGAGCAAGCGTCCAATGTGAGGCCAATTCTTGCAGATGGCGATTGCATAGATCTTGAAGTATTTTAGGGAGTACTCGAAATGGATGATGATGAAGGCCGTTACCGCGAATTCTTCTCGGGGCTTACGCCGAGGATTTTTCTGGCAAGAAGCGGCTTTCTGGGAAATGGAGCGCCTGTTGTGAGTATCTGCAACTGTATTTGAATTGAGATTACTAATCAACGAAGCTGTTGTAATCAAGAAAGAGTATCTGTAGCTCTCACACCTCGCTGGGGAAAACAAGCACAGCTGCAATACTGTTGGATTCAAGAAGGCTGCTGCATCGAGTTATCGGCTTTTGCGATATCGCGAGTTTGGTAACAAGAAGCATTATGGATAGCATGAGGTGATACATATTCGAACGATTGGGAAGAGATGGAGGACGATGTTTTCACTCTCAAGAAGAGCTGTGCCGAGACGGAGAAGGTGCTACAGAAATTTTATAGCGCTGTGAGAGACGGTGAAGGTTTGCCTCCCGAGCCATAGGTACCGTAGCTAAGGATGATGGGAGTTGACAGATGCGAACATTTTCTGGGAGCGTTACTGCCGAAGAATTAAGCCATCAACATTCTCTAACCGACCTTCAGCCTGATCCCAATCGCCGTTAACTCCGGGCCGCGTCAAACATCCACGATTGAAGCGCCCTTAAGGGCATGGTCAACATTCCCCGTCCGTCATGGCATCGTCTCCAGAAGCTCCCTCCAAAGCCATCTCTCAACTCCGCGCCCGGCTATCCCGCACCACCTCTACAATCGCCCACCTAAACAGGTCTCTCCCCCTCCCATGCCTCTCATCCAACCTTGCCGACTAACAACTCCAGACTCCTCTCCCAAACCTCCACCCTCGACACAGCCCTCCTAACCACAACCTACACCCTCCACCTCCTCCACTCCCTCCTCACCAAATCGCCCCACCTCTCTACCACGCGCCTGGCCACCACCCTCGCACCCCTCACAGCCCTCATTGACGAATTCCGGGTTTTCCTCCGCCTTTGGGGTTTGTTGGGTATCTATAGCTGGGGCGCCGCTACCTATTCCACGCCACCAAGGGATAGAGTGATTTGGGGTATTACGTGGGCGCAGGTGGGCGCATGTGCTGTCTTCCAGGCGCTCGAGAATGGCGCTTATATCGCTGGCCGGGGTATTATCGGGTGGGATAAGAAGACGGTGGCGAGGGCGTGGGTATGGAGTAGTCGGGCGTGGATGGCGCATGTAGCGCTGGAACTTACACGGCTGGGCTTTGAATGGCGGCAGTTGAAGGGGGAGGAGTACGGGCGGAAGAACAAGGGGGTGCGGAATGAACAGAAAGCGGCGGACGAGGGGGAGGTGGTGGAGGAGAAGGGGGAGTTGGAGTTGAGGGATGAGATGGTGGAGGAGGAGAGGGTGAGGGAGAGGTGGGGGAGGTGGGGGAGGGAGTTGGGGGTTAATACGGCGTATGCGCCTATGACGGTGCATTATAGTCTTGAGGAGGGGCCGCTTGGGGAGGGGATTTTGGGGGCGTTGGGGGTTGTGGTTGGGTGGTTGAGTATTGGGAGGGCTTGGAAGGCTAGTGCTTGAACGAAATGGAGTGAGGGGAGCAAGGGAGAGATTTTTATGGTCAAGGAGTTTTTGGCGTACGAAGGTTGGTGTTTGCTTGTCTTCTTATTTGCAGCTGTCCTCGCTCATAAGCGGAGAGCTGAGCTATTTGCGAGCTATCTACAGTCATCTCCTAGCAATCGTTTGTACCTACCTGGGTATCTTCAGTCATGTTAAAGCAATTTTCGTCTCGCATATATGCCCAGCAGTTTCTCCTTCGTACCTATCTACCTGGATCCAGCCAAGCTATGTGTAGCCAGCCACTCTCTGGGAAACTCTCTTTCAAACGGACATGATGATATCGTTGGTGCCGGTCTCTGCTGCCTCCTCGGTGATAGCGACCCCTGCGACATCGACCTCCTCAAGGAGATCGTCGGCCTCAACGTGGCCATCCTCCTCAATGAGTCCAACCTCCTCATTCGATGCATCCGTCTTTATGCTGTCCTTCCCCGGAAGTGGCACACTCGAAGCTTCCCTTAGCAGCTCATCATTGAGCTCCTGCCAGAGCCCCATGTCAAACGCTGCTGCATCCACTTCGGTGCTAGTGCTCTCAGAGCTGTCCCTTCCCTTCCTCTTGCGTAATTCAGAGCGGCTACTATCTCGACGCGTCAACATCATGCTCTTGAATGCGCGCCTCATGCTCTCCCGGAAGCCCTTGCTCTCTGGCTCCTCAACTTTGGCGTCTGAGATGTCTTCTGAGCCAGCAGTATCTACTGAACGTTGATCATAACCCGCAATGCTGGGCGAAGAGAGACGACGAGAATTGTTCTGGAAGACAAGCTGGCCTGCTTCATTGGATGTGTAGATAGATCTGCTGTCATGAGTACGCAGAGGAAAACGGCGCCTGACTGGTGGCTTCCGCAGCCCAATAGTACGCATCATGGACACACTCCCAAGGGGTCGATTTTCCTCTTGAAGGCTGGCTATGTCGATAGGCACCTCCAGCTCAAATATGTGACCGAAGCATTGCCACGTGCGGTCGCGGTATGTAGGTCGACAGAGCTGGCAGGCGCGGAATTTGCAATGGGGAAACATCCTGAGATCGAGCTGTGAAGTTGATGGACGAGCAAGTCCGCTAGTCCCTTCTTCCGTGGAAGCTTCTTGCACCTCGTTGATGACTGGAAAGGGCAGGTGTGGATTTGCATCGACTGACTGAGATGTGCTTGCCTTTCGTGCTGGGGAAGTGGTGTTCTTACTCATTTCGCTCTCCTGGAATCGTTCAATTGCTGTCTTGGCCGTTTCGAAAACTTTCTGCTTCTGTGCTCGTAGAATTTCGACTTGCTCAGGGGTGTAGTGCCCTTCTTTGATTGCCTTCTCGATCCATGGATTAAGCTGTGCCGTTGGCATTCGAAAGTCGGTGCCTTCAGGTCTGGGATCTTCGTCCAACAGATTTGAGCTGTCAAGATCTTTCGCTTGATTTGGCTCACCAATGGTACCTTCGACTGTTAGGCTGGGGATGCCTTCAATGGCATGGGTTGCCGAAAAAGTATGCGGCTCATCATCTTGCACGCATGAGTAGACCCAGCCAAAATCTGGGAAGCGGTGGCAGAGGCTGCACTGGAAATCCCCATACAATCTCTCCATAGTGAGATGCGTACATGCTGCTTTTCGGGTGGCAAGATGAGGGACTGCATATTGAGGCGTTGGATCTGTAGCCTGCGGGATGGTTGGTGCTAGCATGGGAGAAAGATCAGGAGTTGCCGTCGGCATGATGAGGTCTCGTAGCCTTGTTGCGAACGGTTTCAGCCCGTCCCAGAGGTCGTAGATCAGCTCGTTGTCTGGGATTTGTGGTGATGGAGTACGGTGTCGTGCTTGGGCCATCACATGTTTGAAAGAGAGCTATTGGAGTTGGGGTAACACTGGATGTGTTGATGTTGATTGTGATGGGTCCACCGTGACGAGGCGACGGGCACGTTACCGCGATATTTCTTGTCAAGTAGGTACCGCTGCAGAAACTGACTGATCTTACCATCTCTACTGAACTACAACTTCTCCATTCATTTCATTCACAATCTTGATCTTATGTTAGTCCGGAGTCGATATAAATGGGCTGTGAACCCCTAGTTACAATAGTCACGAGGACTTTTCCATCTCTCAAAGTAGGCACTGGCGAGGTGTATTTGTCACTTTCGAGATACATCGATATGGCGTGTTAGGTCAAGATGTAACAGGTACACAAGATAAGATCTGCTTTTCGCTGCAGCATGCAAGGGACCATCATCGCTGCAAGCGGCGCGTACCTGCACACACACTTCGTCCCAGACTGGTTTGCATACCATCCTCAACCATGAGTGTAAAAGTTAGTTCTTGCAGAACTACAGGTACAATTCATCCATTCTCGTATAGCATGTTGTAGAGAACAATGGGCCGCGGTCTCGGTAGGTCGACAAGGGAAAACATCCCGCCAGTCTGGTGGCGCGCAATTCCAGCTCTGTCGTATAGGCTGTACCATGCGTTAAGCTAACCCCTGCGAGATTACGAGATTTCGAAATTCTTGCATCACTGTGCCGGTACAGAAGAAGTGAAGAAGGAGACGTGGGAGCGGAGATATCGACCAACTAGCGCGTTTTCCTTTGCAGGGGTCTGGAGACGCGAGGCAAATCACCAATCTTCAACGAACTTCATGCAGATATATCGCAAGCACAACGATGCATTCTTCAGCTATATCATGATTCTCTTCTACTCAACAAACCAACCGTAAATAAGATACTGGACATACTGGCTGCTCACAGGATTCGCCTGGCCGTCGCGGATCCCGGGTCTCTCCCTTCCTTTCTCCACCAGACATCGCTCCTTCCAATCCGCTCTATACTATTTCGGCCCCCTCCAAACCGCACCTTTACCACTGTGAATGCTTTGACCCGACCAGAAGTAATGCTTGCAAAAGCCGTCCAGGACCACCACCCGGGTCTGCCTGGCCCCAAGGGCACTACGCTACAACAGCATTACAAAGCCAATGGCAATCCCCTCAAACCCATCTCCGCTACAGCTCTAAACGCTTCGATCCCGTCGTGGTCTACCTCAATCAATCCACTAAAGCGTACCTCATCACAGGCCAACAGCAACGACTCGCCTTACAGCAGTCAAGAGCATGGGAGCAAGAAAGCCATGATTGATTTAACACAGCCAGGGGCCAGGGCTGGGAAGCTACAAAATGCTGTCTTCTTCGACGAGAACGATTTCGATGACGACGCAGATATTGATCTGGATGCTGAGGATACTCCACCTGTTGTCACCCGGGCAGTCTCGACAGAATGGAAGTCGTCAGCTACATTGTTGCCCGACCCACCTCATAAGAAGTCTATCACGCCACAGACACCTGTAAGCAGTACCCCCCTGCCGTGGTCTTCTTCGCCCCAATCACATCACCAGAAGCCACCTCCTGTACCCAAAGTGCCGTCTGTTCCTGCACCCACTGCCAATACGACTAAACGGAGGACGTTGCCATGGATCGAAGAAGCCAAGCAAAGCGGGCTTGAACGTGTGAGCAAGATTGACCGAATGTGCGAAGATCCGGGTGGGGGTTATTCGACGCAGGACAAAGCTAGGATTGAAGCTAGGAAAGAAAACCGAGACGCTAACCAGAAAAAACGTCTGTATGAGCAATTTGCTGGGGAAGACCACCCGGGTAAACGGAATAGACAGAGTGTCGGCAAGTCGGCTGAAGATCTGATGGAAAGGGGTGTATCGGAGCACATTGTTGACAAGATCCGACAAGCGAAATACGCAAAGGATGAGGATACTCGTGGGGCAGCATATACACCGCTTCCAAAGGACAAACCCAATTCGCCCTATCCTTGGAACAAGACTGCGAGTGCTTTCAAAGAGGAGCAGAAGAAGCTACGACAGGGAAACAAAAAGCTTGTCAAGGACTTAGCTGGCAGCGGGCTGGCAAAGTCAAACACGAAGAAAAAGAGGGAGACAGTGGCCAAAGTGTTCCTCAGCGATGAACAGAAGTCGGTCCTCAATCTCGTCACTGAGCAGAAGAAGAGCGTCTTTTTCACTGGCTCTGCAGGTACAGGCAAGTCGGTCCTCTTGCGGGAGACCATCAAAGTACTCCGTGATAAGTATAAGCGCGAACCGGATCGCGTCGCTGTTACCGCATCTACTGGTCTTGCTGCCTGCAATGTCGGTGGCGTCACATTGCATAGCTTTGCCGGAATAGGCTTAGGGAAGGAGCCGGTGCCTGAACTTGTCAAGAAGATCAAAAAGAACTCGAAGGCGAGGAATCGATGGATGCGTACCAAGGTCTTGATTGTTGATGAGATATCGATGGTAGATGGAGACCTATTTGACAAACTCGAAGGGATAGCGCGTGCCATCAGAAACAACGGCAGACCTTTTGGAGGTATCCAGCTTGTCATCACAGGAGACTTTTTCCAACTACCTCCTGTGCCCGACTATGGTAGAGTGTCCAAATTTTCATTCGACGCCTCCACCTGGAACACGTCAATCGAGCATACCATTGGATTGAACCAGGTGTTCCGTCAGAAGGATCCAGGTATGCTATCACAAGGAGTCAATGATCGCAGTGCTAACGTAGATAGTCTTTGCCAATATGTTGAACGAAATGAGGCTAGGGAGGCTGATGCCCAATTCCATTGAAGCATTTCGAAGACTAAGCCGGCCATTGAGTTTTCAGGATGAGTTCGAAGCTACAGAGCTGTAAGTGATTTCCGTATACGGTGCTCTCTGAAACTTTGCTGAGATAAGGTTAGATTCCCCACAAGGAATGAAGTTGAGTACGCCAACAGTGCTCGAATGAGGAACCTCAGCGGCAAAGAGATCGTCTTCAAAGCAACTGACGGCGGATCTATGACGGACGTTGCACAGCGGGACAAGCTGTTGTCAAGTTGCATGGCCCCACCATCGATTTCGCTGAAGAAGGGTGCGCAAGTGATGCTGATCAAGAACATCGACGATACTCTTGTCAACGGCTCTGTCGGCAAAGTAATAGCTTTCATGGACGAGAAGACCTTCGACATTTATCACGAAGACGAAGACGAGTTTCAAGCGGTGGAGACAATGGACATGGATGAACAACAGATGACCAAGTCGCGCCAGAAGCTCAAGGCCTTAATAAACAAGGACCTTGCTGGTGATACTAGCCAAAAGTGGCCTCTTGTCCGATTCGCCATTGCCGACGGTACTTCGAGAGATCTTCTATGCCAGCAAGAATCGTGGAAGATCGAGCTTCCCAACGGTGAAATTCAAGCTTCTCGATCACAGATACCTCTGATCCTAGCTTGGGCCCTATCCATTCACAAAGCTCAAGGTCAAACATTGGATCGAGTGAAGGTGGATCTAGGCAAGATCTTCGAAAAGGGCCAGGCATATGTTGCACTAAGTCGTGCTACTTGCCAGGAAGGTCTACAGATTTCAAGATTTGATCCCAAGAAGGTCATGGCTCATGATAGGGTCAGGACGTTTTATGATGGTCTTTATTCCGCCAACCAGGCTACCAGCTCGAACGCGCCGGAAAAGAGGGGAACGATGGCGAAGGACTTCGAGAATGACTTCCTAAACCATGGCTTTGGGCCTGAAGAAGATGACGAACTGCATGCAATGTATGGGTGACGAAAGACGGCCACAAGTGCTTCTTGGGATTATTGAGCATGTTTCGCTGGTTGTGATGAGTAAGAGCATGCTTGAATTCACATCTTGCATTCACAGCTTGTATGTACTATTGGAGCTTAATACCTAGCATAATCCTATGATGTAGCAAGGACGCAATGAACAATGAGCTGCTCCTTGCTTCACTTTTTGTTGGTGTTCTTGGCGGTGTTGTAAAGTCCGAAACATTGCTCTCCGCAACCTCTCCGCATCTCAGTAAAACATCTTTCCTCGTTCCATAACAGCCACGATCTGTAGCATCTTGCTCGCACCATGGCAGAAGCATTTATTGGCCTTTCTGTCCTAGCTACGCTCAAAGATTCCTCAGGTGCCGAGGTACGAGGTCTAGTAGTAGACGTAGCAGAGCAACAGTTGACACTGAATAAAGGTACGAATTCCTTCTCCGAGCTCCTATACTCTCATCGTCAGCTACTATAGCTTCAGATGAGATAAGAGGCTAAAATATGGGAATAGTAACATGGCTCAGCTCGGGAGCCCAGTCAGAGCGGCTGGTTGTACCTGGGGAAAATATTCTGGATATCGATGTTGAGGCGGAAACGTCAGTAATTGAAAGCAAACGAAGCTTCGGAGATCCTGCCATATTGAGCTATGGCAGAGAGGGGAAACCTGCAGGTAGTGTGGACCATGGTGGGCAGCTCAATGGCGTGCCCTCGTCGAAGGCAGAGGCCATAGTGCACACACAGATCACCACGGAGGCGCTTCACAAGCCTAACAATGTCTCCTTGCAGCCGGTCATCCCAACTATAGTAAAACTACAACACTTGCACCAGTCCGGTCCTGTGAAAGCTCAAGACAGCGTTCCACCTTCTGCTACACTCACAGCCCCATTCAACGAGATGTCTCTAAATGGTGATGGTCATGGACAGATGTCGCCATTAGAAGACCAGCAGGGTCCAAGTATTTCAAATACTGGGATGGTGAATGAGAACGCGGTACCACTTGTCCAAGCAGCGAACAATACCAAAAAGCGGCAGCGAAAATCAAGACAAAGCCAAGGCATGGTTTCCACACAAACACAGACTATACCGGACCCTGAACCTGACCCCTCCAGAGCTCCAACGTCGTCACAAAAGCGCCGGAGCAATAGACAGAAAGGTTGGCGTCAAACTCCACTTCTGACAGAACCAAATATGGCCAACAACCACCTTCCGCGCTCGCAGCAGACCTCCAACAAATCAAACCTTCAAACACCTCGAACACGGTTCACTCCAGAAACGCTCTCACAATCTCAAGGGCGCCGTCGCCGCTACCGGGAAGAAGACGATCAGAATGGCTGGGCAACGGGTGAAGCGACTGATATACAAGATATGGGGGACTTCGATTTCGAGGAAAATCTATCGAAGTTTGATAAACGAAAAGTCTTTGAGCAGATACGCCAGGAGGACACCACCGCTGATGAAGCTCGTCTTGTTAGCCACAATCGATTGGGAGGTGCAGAACCTGGCACAGCGGGCGGGAAGAATCTTCATTATACCGAGAACGTGCTAGAATCGCCTGCTCGAAGAGCTGTAGAGCACAGCAGCGATAGTGAGCATGAAATAGGCGCGAGCAGAATGTCCAGAACCTCAACCCGGACGTCTACTAGGAAAGCTCCCTCGCGAAAGGGGAGCGCCCTGACAAGTGGCGAGCATCATGGATCCGCCTCTACCTTCGTCAACGAATCTGCAAGTCGAGCTCGCCGCAAGTCCACTCATTCCCAAGCAACAAGCCAGAAGGTATCAGTCAGGACCGACTCTTCGACCACTCGCTTACGCAAATCCTCCACTGGCCCTCCAAAGCCCAAACCCTCACTCCGCCTGGTCTCTGCCGACCGTACCTGCCCCTGCGTCAGTCCTCTCCAGATGCTCGAGCTCGAACAGCTCGCCACTTCAGAGCTGGGTTTGACGGAAGAAATGATGACTGAGAACGCCGCCCGCTGCGTCGCCGAGACGGCTTATGGGCTAGTTGCCCTTTCCAGGGAGGGAGAGGAACAGCGCTCGAGCAAGCCACCTCTCATTGTCCTTCTAGCCGGCAACCACAAGACCGGCTCTCGCGCTATCGCAGCAGCGAGACACCTGCTTGATCACGGCGCTCGCGTGGTGCTTTGCGTTCTCGGACCTCTGGAGCGAGAAGATGAACTCCTAGAATGCGTACGACGACAACTCAAAATCTTCCACAATTGCGGCGGCAATCCAATCAAGCAGGATGCACTGATGCGAGTCCTAAGACAAATGCAAGCGCCTACCGACCTAATAGTCGATGCCTTGTTCGGAATGCACGTCACATTCGAGGATCTCCGCACCCACGACCAGGCCTCCTATTGCCAACTCATGTGCTGGGCTAATGGCAGCGAGGCTGATACCCTGAGCGTCGACATTCCCTCCGGTATCGATGCATCCAGTGGTTTAGCAGCGGAGCACGATGACCAGAGCCTGCGTATGCATGCCTCACGTGTTCTTTCGTTTGGTGCGCCAAAGACAGGGCTTTTGACCGCCTTGGCTACTATTCCTGATGTTACATTCGATCTGTATGTTGCGGACATTGGGATTGGGCCTGCTGCTTGGAGGAAACTTGGGAATAGGAGACGTCATGGGGTTGAATTTAGGGGGGAGTGGGTGGCGGAGTTGCGGTATCACGTCGGGAGCATGGCGTGAGAAGTATGGCGTTGAAAAGTATCGATACCCAAGAGAGGAGGGTTGCATGATCCGAGCGGTGGCATCCGTTATTGCACTCATCAATTAGCGGCTCGCATGATAGAATAAAGAGGTCATCGGAATGCTCATAGACCTGCACATAGCAGCACATTAGAACACATTCAGAATTACCAACTATCGAAATTCCCAAAACCACCCCCAGCCTTCGTCTTCTTCTTCACAGGCTCCTCCCTCTCCCACTCCTCCAGTACTTCCCCACCCCCATTTGCTGGCCCACTAGCCAGATATTTCCCAACAGTCGCACCTTTCCCTTCATCCACAACCTCTCCATCACCCCTAACCCTCTTTCCCGTCCAAGTAGTCCTATCATCCTCCCTACCCCCCTCCCTCCTAATCCTCTCCTCCAATCTCTCACTCTCATCCCTCTCCCTCTTCCCTTTCAAAAACTCCTCAAACGGATCCACAAATACATTCACATTCTCCATCTTCACATCCTCAAGTGGTCTCTTCCCCTCATCTACCTCTAGATTTTCAATCTTAGAGAGTGTATCCAGGCCTCCGACGACCCTGCCGAAGATTGTGTGTTTGCGGTCCAGGTGCTTGCAGGGGCGGTAAGTTATGAAGAATTGGGAACTATTGGTGTCTTTGCCTTTGTTGGCCATTGAGAGGATGCCGCGCGCGTCGTGGGTGAGGGGGCCGTCGAATTCGTCTGTGAAATTCTTGCCCCAGATGGATGCACCTCCTCTACCGGTACCAGTCGGGTCGCCGCCTTGGAGCATAAAATTGCGTACATTTCTGTGGAAGAGGATGTCTTGGTAGTATCCCTTTTTCGCTAATTGTACGAAGTTCCAAACCGCTTTTGGAGCGAATTCGGGCAGGAGTTCGAGGTTGATGTCGCCGTGGGTGGTGTTTATGCGTGCGTAGCCGGAGGTTTTGACACGCCGCGGTTTGAGCATGTATTCTTCGTCGGAGAGGAGGGCGAGGTCGCCGGAGGTTTCGGGGGTGAGGCCTGTGGATGTGAAGGAGGCGGCGGCGCGGCCGGTGGTGTGTTGGGCGGCGTTGTAGGGGATGGCTTTGGATGTGTGGGCGGGTGGGGATTCTGGAGTACCGTTTGAGGAGGTTTTGGCGAGGGAGGTGGAGGTTGAGGGTGGTGTTGAGGAGGGTTGGTTCTGGTGCAGGTATTTGCCGACCTGGGGCTTTGCTGGTATAATTGGCTTGTCATCTTTCAAAACAGAGGCGGCATTGCCAAGAGCTTTCCTGTTGACCCCTGCATCCCTGTCTTTCCGCTGCTCCTCCGTAAGCGTGCTCACGCCCTCCTGCAAATACTTGAAGGCGCTCAGATTCCGGCTCTCGACGTTCTGGGGGTCCTGTAGCGTAATGATATCTTTGCGTCCAAACTCCTCGTCACTGACTAGATCTCTCCACATCTTCGCTTTGATATTCAGTCGCTCGACTGTATCGTAGGCGAAGACATTTCCAGTATTGCCCAAAGCGACGATGTGTGTATTGTCCGTGAAAACTTTATACGTGACCGGGTCCACCATCTCGCCCTCATCGTTCTTCGCGAAATGTAACTTGATCAGATCATCCGCGCTCAGCTTCTTCCCGGTCACTGGGTTCGTGCCGTGTTTTAGTAGCCATGATAGTATGTTGTCTATGTCGAATATATGTCCTTCAGGCGTACAGACGGGTGTCTTGAAGGGCTGGAGGGAGACCGCGCAGAAGTTGAATGGAAGGCGCTTGAAGGAGCTATCTGGCGCTTTTGACTTAGCAATGCCAGAGCCAGCGCTCGCGCCGTAGGCGTCTTCGGAGGCCCATTCAGAGTGGGTTATCTGTGAGCGTGTAAGTAGGCGCATAGGTTGAGAGTATTCGGGGAAAGGGATGTCCTACGTAAAGTTTGTCGGTACCTATAAGCAGCCAAAGAGTCAGCTCGGGAATGCTGAAGTAGGGTAGAAGCGCTGACCTTTGCCCATGATGTCGATGTAGTTCTGTTGCACAGCGAGGATCTGGGGATTTGAGAACCCTAATTTCTCTACGCTAAGCCGTCTTCGTCACCTTGTCATCGGATCTTGCAAGGCTAGAATCAATGCTCAATCATCCGAATTCCAAATTCTGCATAAAAGGCCTCCCCCCAATATCGTGATAACTAAGGACTACACTGAGTTGCCTAGAGCCTGAGTACCGTCCAATTACACCAACTCAACCATACTCTGCATTATACCCTGGAGGCTCAAGCGTCACAACAACATCATCGACTGTAATCATATCACTAAGCCCAGCCGCACAACTAAACACCACACTAAAAACATCCTTCGTTACATCCTGCACCGCTTGAAAAGAAACCACCAATTGTGTTCCAGCTTCCAGTCCCAGACACAGTGCTACTAACACTGACACTTCCATACGAGTCCTTGAATAGATACACGATCTTGACTGCACGTGCACCACCCGCACCGCCAGTGGGAGCGTCGAACCGGTAATCTATGGTAACGCTGTAGTTCGAGCCTCCGCAGACGTTCAACCGGCTGGCTTAGAGTGAGGCCGCCGACACCGTTGTCACTACCTGGGGCAAGTTTGGAGGCGAATGCGTAGTTGTTGAATGTGTTTGGCCGGGTACTGTTCTCCCTGGGCTGACAATAGATGAGGATGTGGAGCCTGTCACGCCGCTGACAGTCCAAGGGGACAAGAAGCCTGATTCGAAACTAGGATTTTGTAAAATGGCACCGGTCGTCGGACGGGCTTTGGGTGTTGAGGCAGAAGGCTTGGGTGGCTTACTGGTGAATGACGAACGTAAGTCGGAGTTTCGCTTGCTACGAGTGAAAACCTGAGTCTAAGACAATGAGAAGTGATTGGAGACGCATCATGCTGTGACTTATTAAGGTACATGACCCAACCCTGGACAGCTGGAGATAGTCACATTTTGACTTGATCAAAAATGCATGACCTGCAGATCACCAATCAGCCCACGTAGACAATACCTACGACAATGAGTAGCTATAGGCGCGGGACACGGTATAGCGGTCACTGCCGCGGTACTGGCCGTAGTTTGTGGCGTATGAAGGTCCCCAAGTCTGATTATACATGGAGCAGAGGGTGGGGTCACGTTCGATGTAAATATTGAAGGCTTCGCAGCCGGAAGCCTGGTCGCATTTAGATGCACAACCGAGAGTGTCGTAGCTCGCAAGAGTGTAAAGGCCCATGTAGCTGGGGGCAGTCATGGATCCGTCGAGGTTGGTGAAGACGAGGGCGTAGCCGTCTGGAATTGGTGCGTTGGTTGCCATTGCCTGTTTGTATTAGGATTCATGGTGATACTGGGGGCGAGCGTAGGGTACGAACAGCAGAAGTAGGGAACGCCTCGAAAGCATCGGGCGTATCTGGAGTTGGGACTGGACCAGACCCCTTAGGCTGCGGTGCACAATTACCATCTCGCTCAAACAGAGGACGGCTTCGCTTGATCTTCGACGGGACATCACTCGTGAGAGGGACGATAGGCGGGGCGGGCACATCAGCGGGGATGTTTTCAGTAACGTCGACAGGGGGAGTCACGAGGACTGGATCAGGAGCTGCAGCAATGGCATCGAGGTCCATCAGCTATGAAGTTGCAAAGGGTAGGCTCACGAAGGCCAGAGCGGCGACGGCGACATGGCGGTACATTGTTGTAGGAGGGTAGCTTGGTCGAGGTTCAACGACAGGACAATGGACCGATGTCTAGAGGCTACTGTGTAGAACGTCTCGAAAGGGTAATAACAGCGATGATCAGAGGGAGAATGTAGGAAGCTTTATACTTGCCAGACCACGCCTTATTTGGGGGCCGTAACAGTTGGCAACACGCTTCCAGCACCGATAACTTCTTACTCTCAGCGCGTAGCAATGATCCAGTGCTTCTTTAACCCAGCCACAAGTTTCAATACTCTGAGAGTATGAATAAAGAAGGACAGCTAATGGCTTAGCTCGGTACCTCTAGACGCTTAGTGGTCAGCATTCACAATAAGATAATCGCGACACCTGATCGAAATGCCAGCCACAGGCTTCATCTGGACATGATTGAGGCCTAGAGGAGAAACAAGAGACGATGGCTTCGTCCCAATGATTCCTTGAGATCCGCTTGTCAGGCTGTGGCCCAAGTCACCAGATCCATCAGCCAGCCACAGCTCGTATCTGACAAGACGTTAGTGAAGCTGAGACGAGACAACAAGTACCATGCCATTGGTCCATCGTAGCTCAAAGCACCAATGCAAGGCACCGGGCAATGTTGAAATAAGCCGGCCACGCAGTGCTCGGATGTCGCGTCGAGTATCTAGGACAGAGAATAAAGGCAATACCTTTCCCATAGGTCGGATACAGCAGACATAAAAAGAAACTCCAGCATCCAAGTTGGGTTAGACGTTGGCCAAGATTGGGCACAGGCCAGGTCAACATGTATGCATGATGCACGACTAGCCTAGTGTATGCAAGCCATCTGACTACTTCGGGATTGCGCATATGAAACGGCAAATATAACGAGATCTCAACTATGCAAATGCAATGAATCGTTGGGGTTCTATAGTGCCTAAACCAATCAGACGCCATTTGGAGAACGAATATTTAGAAGGCAAGATAGGGATTTAACTTAAGTAGAACAGAAACAAAGGACATAATCAAGCCAATTAGGCCACGCTAGATTATTGACAACACAAAAGACCTCCATAGGCTTTTCAGATTCATCGAATACTTAGACTTATTAAACAATCACTCCTAGATCCGCAAAAGATGAAAGAGGTTGAGGTCACTCTGCGCTAGACATAACGCGCATACAAGCGGTCCACTGGATTTCCAGTACCCAATGTTGACAGCCAAACCTAGTAATCGCCTGCACCACCCGTTCGTGATGATCTTTGACAGCTTTCTAGGAGTTCATAGACGGGTGAGCTGCGATGGCGTCGAGACTTTCAAGCTGCTAAAAAGTAGAAAGGATGAATTTCAGCCCATGCAAGACTGCTCAGAAGCCCGCAAATAGTATCACGAGTTTTGTATTCAGCATGTCTGACATGTGGCATCGGCTAGTTCGACGTCTTCTCTTGAACTTTTTGTATTCAATTTCGCGTAGGGATGGAATGGGACAGCATCAACAGCGGTGCGAAATTGGCAGATTGCGGTCAAAACCAAGCATCTATTTTTGTCAGCCAATGAGGTGTGCGTAAAGATGGAGTTAGTCATCATTCAGCGAATCAAGAAACGATGCGACCAAAATGATAGAGATATTAAGAACTTTGCAAGAGAACACTTGATCTCCATTTATGAAGGTATAACATGGGGAACCTGTCATTAATCAAAAGCGGGCCTTGACCACTAGATAGCTCGGGTATCGTGTGGCCTCTTTGTCGATTCCCAATTTGGGACCTAATTTGGAAGTCGGGGTAGACTTCCAGCATCAACAATTACTCGCGCGGATACGGCAGGGCTCTCAAGGTCCTATCAGCGAGAGCGCTAGACTAAGAGCTCTTCTGAGACTGATTGTACCGCATGACAAGGATCGAGTGACTGGTGTTGTCGTTCAGGAGCTACGTGTGCTCCCTCTGTCAGTCGTGTCTTTTCGCTGACGGATCTCGAAGCCATTCCGCCCTGAATACTTTCACTTAGCATAGATGAAAAGACACGATTGTGCCTCTACTAGGACTCCATGACGTTCACCTACATTATCTTGCGCTCCGCTTGTTGAGCTAAGTATTTGTTTCTTCCGCGACCAAGCATACCACGAGAGAAGTACGACGCAAGTCAGCGGTATAGTAATCGTCCAGTAAATCCACATAGACTTGGGTACGGCAGGTGCATTAGGGTCGGTGAAGTTCATCAAGCCAGCGCTGAAGAAAGTCTACAGAGCGGTCAGAGGTCTCGAGAATTTGAAATAATCAGCTTCCTTACGCAGACAAACGTGGCAGGCAGGAAACAGGTGGTCAAGAGGGCGATGGCACGCATGTCTGAGCTGTCTTCCTTGGCTGCTCGAGCAATATCGTAGCTTAAGCGACTGTCAGTCTGGGCGACTAAACTCTCAGTCTGGGCGACTAAGCTGTATAGCTATATGCCCAGAGAGAATCTTAATTAGAAGATCATTGGGTTCCGGAAATGTGATCCTTACCACAGAATTTTGTGCCTGTATTCGTGTACGAAGAGACGCGGATGTCTGACGGTGGTTCAGACTGATGTTCTTCATATGCTGGAGCCATTGTCGGAATTTTGTCCTGCTGCCACTGACGTCCTCGCTCATCGAATTTGGCACCGTATTAAAGACTTGCTCGAAAGAGCCCGAGTCGGAAAGGAAATCGTGCAAACGTAGCTCAAAGTCTATGAATTGGTCGAACCGGGAAAGAGCATAAAGTGTGCCGTTTATCTGCTTGATGATGGATTCCGGATGACGTTCTGGGTCCATGCCGTACTGATACTGATAATAGTCTGTCCATCCCGTGTCTTTTTCCAAAACATGAGTGTTGTTGTCTTGAAGCCTGCAGTAGCCCTCCATCCTATCATTGTATACACGGAAGAGAAGTATCGGAAGCAGTAACGGATGACACAAATGGCGTAAGCTCTTTTCTAAGAGCTCGAAGAAGTACTGCTGATGAAGTCTATACCTTGAATAGAAGATACCTGAAGTAGTCCGAGTAAGAGGATTGAAGGACATAACAAGGGTACACTTTATAGGCGTTGAATGTGGTGTTTGTATGACCATCCCTAGTGTGAAAATTCGAGTCGGCTCACACAGTCAGGGAGTTTAAGCTTTTGTTAACAGACTTACCTATGCTCGATCTTCCTCCTCCTGACTTGGCCTCGGGGGTGATTGTGAAGGCGCCATGCGTGTACGTAGCCATCTCCAACCATTCGATGGGAAGAGTGAAACTACCCATGATCTTGGATAAAGCTGCTTTGCTGAAAGGTACGGCCAGAGGGTCCTGGAATGGATTGAGAACTGCTCCATGTTTTGCGACGGCATCCGCGACCGGCTGGTGATGGATGGTCTGGTCGTAGTCAATATATGAGAGGAGTCGAACGTGTGCAGCTTGTTGACCCCCCATTTCTTCAGATCTCGATGAAGGAAGCCAATTAAGAATATCCGTCTCGCTGTTGTGCACGCCGAATTCAAATGTCGACACTGGTTTTGAGACATTATCTTGAGATTCTCCGACCGTTGCTTCGACGAACGAGACAGGTTGGGGTGTGCATTTAAGAGTCCGCAGAAGCTGTTGATACTTGCTCCCGAACATCACTGCGAAGAAAACCCTCCTTTCGTGAAACAATTGAGGCGATTTCTATGCTCGAGAGCAAGCCCGTGACGGTCTGAGAATGTAGCAGAGGTGAACAATGACGGAGTTCGCTGGACCAGGAGTGGCGTCGTGGCCTAGGTAGAGCTGGGCATAGCCTCATGCACTTTAGTGGGGCAATCCAAGAATGATTACCCTTTCACCTTCTACTCAGACCTGTTTTCAGCCTGAACTCGAAAGAAGGACTGCTGCTCGTGAAGGAGCATTGCTATCCGATTCAGGGTTCGAATAGCGATTGGAAAATGTCTATATCTGAATACAATCTATCATTACTTTGCAACTATAAAAGATCACATTGCCTCAAGAACAACAGATCGACTCCAATAGACACCATACTCCGAGCAAATTTCGAATAAGAGTGCCTGTCATCTTAGGGAATAAGGCATCAAGATTGATTTCCTAGAACTGTACTGTGCGCCCTCTGGTGTGCGCCCCCAGGACTTCCCGGAAAGCCCTGATGTCCTGCTGTAGAAAAGCTGAGTCGTGCTGCTCGCATAATGAATTTTATGCTTGGCGAAGCGATGAGCTCGAATTCTATACGGTCGTCGGAATGATTGTTTTCGTCTGGTGATGCGTTATCATGATGCTGATAAGCGTTGATTTCGACGTCGCCGAGCTAGGTCTTGAGAGTTGTAGTAAATATCCGCTTCTCGTCTCTAGAGAGTCCAATATCTATCGATCGACAAAACTTAGTGAGCATGGTCGATAAGTGAAAGTGGGGCTTAGTCAATCGTATTTAGGGCCTTCTGGGACATGGCCGACGCTCCTTTGCTGTACCGTCTGAGGTTCAAGGAAGTTGGGCTGAGCCTCAATTCCTCTCTGATTTAAGGCAGGCCAGCTCATGTGTTGTATTATAGCTCTGAGCCTATCGTCCGTTTCCAGGGCCCCAAGGCATACAAGGCTAATTGTCTCTTGCACGTTGGGCTTCCAACCTCCCAACTGTTGCGAAAGGCGGCCATACTCCCGTTTAAATCAAGAAGTCTTGCCTCGACACTCCGTCGTTCCGCGAAGTGTGAGCAAGAGTGATAACGGCCCCTCTAGGGATCGCTGTCCGCGTTGCGATCAAGCGCCTGCAATTTTCGAATGAGTCAGTGATGTTTGAAAGGGATTGATCTGTGATTGACATAAATCGCAATTTATTTCAGAAAGCGCTCTTTCTATTCAAATCGAATTGCCGGCTGGAGTGGCTGAGTATCTCCGCTCGCGCCTGCTGCTTCGCAATTGGAAAAGCGAATATGGGCCGGCTGTCTGCTTGACAGCGAGAGCGATGCGTCTTTCCTAGTTTGCCCCTTGTTATAGTCGATATCGCAATGAATTGTAGCAACTTACTAACATCACAGATAAAATCTGCTTTCTCAATCACCACCTACGAAAACGCTGAAATATGGGCGGCGCGTCAGCAGTTGGGGGTATAGTCAGCTTAGCAGGGCTAGCAGTGCAGTCTACAAAGAATGTAATCGACTTCATTAAGGCTTGCAAAAACCTCCCAAAAAAGCTCGAGTCTCTTCTTCGCTGGTTACATCAGTTGACCCAGGCACTCGAGGAGATTGGGGGTTTTTGTGCTAAGCCCGACGATTCTGTTGCTCCCAACGGACTCGAACTTCTGCGACCCAACATAAGAGACTGTTTAAACTTGGTGCAACAGCTCTCCGACTAGATTCAGTCTAGGAGTGCATCCTAAGCAAGGCTAGAAGCCGTGCTCTTCGCCTGAAAAGCCGTGTTTTCATCGGAAGAATTGGACGAAGAGGTTGACAGTATTGGGAGGGTCGTGAAGAATCTCCAATTGTGCTATATCAATGTCGCGTGGTATCATGGCCAACATCACTCTTTCTGCTAGAAGTATGTTCACCGTTAGTCAATATAGTTCATACAATAGTTCTGAACGAGGTTGCCAGAGATAGGCTCGACAGGTATAGACCTTCCACACAGATTACAAAATCTTTGAAAGAGTCTTGAAAGACGAAGAAGAAGAACGAGAACACGCTCCCATCAAAACCCGTAAATGCTGTACGATGGGCAGCCAGTGTCCCAGGTCATGGAATCGCGCCGTGTATCCACCATGCTGACAACCGTCCTTTACCCTAGTGTAGAATGTAGAATCGAAAATGTGCATGATGCCGAATAATTTCTTGCTGAAATGGCTCCGGATGCTGTGTCGTAGCTTTTGCCGTATAAGCTCATCATAAAACGCCTCCAGGTAGCTGTATACTACTCTGAAGGCCCCTCCCACTCCCCAGCCCTCCACTGGGATCATAACCAACGCCCGGATGACTTCCACCCGTCGGCCCACTGTGTCCCTCCATTGGCGCCGCGTGCCGCCTCAGCATGAACATTGGCTTCCGTCCCTCCTTATCCAGTTGCTTAAACAGTATCAATGGCTTCTCTCTGAGACCTAGGCACCGCTCTTGATCGCCGTAGACAATGTAAAGCGCGTAATTCTTCCAGTCAGCGTTGATGTTGTATTTCTTGAGGGCAGCAGGCAGGACTTTTTCGCAGGGGTCTTCCATTGACACGCGGAAGGATTTAAAGATTTCGACGCTGGGTTCGTTGCGAGTAGAACCGCCGGATGAAGGGGCATCATCCTGTTGTGGTTGAGATGATTGTTGCGCTTGTCTGTATCGGTCGTCTGTCACAGCTCGTTGGCGTTGAGCGCCGGGTGTAGGTGTTGGACCGCGATCCCGGTCCCGGTCGTAACTCGTTAATGTTGAGGTGGTGGATGAGTACCCTTGAGATGTGTCTTCGGCGTGTGAGTAGATGTTTCGTGCCGTGTTGGGTGTTTGTTGGTCGCGGTATGTCCGTTGGTGTAGAGTAGACTGGTTAGCGTAGGTGTTTGGGGAGGTTGGCGAGGGTACGTTCGCTTGAGAAGGTGATGTGGATGGTTGTGATCCTCCACTGACAGAAGCAGTGAGGTGATTCGAGGCGGCAACGGCTGCTGCAGAAGGATCGAGGTTCGTATCAGCCATATGTCTTCCCTCAGGTATAGACTGGGGTATATGAGTCGGGGAACTGCTCTTCGGCGTTGAACCGAGGAACAGTCGTTTCGTGGAGAACTTGCGGGATAAGCTGCTGCCCATCTTCTCTGGTGGGAGCATTGATGATACCATTGGCGATTGTCCTTCCTCGTGGTGATCAGGGCTGTGGCCGTTGGGGTGGTACGGCAGAGGGTGTGAGAGGTCCTTGGCCCTCTTAACGATTGGTAGGAGCTCGTCTCGCAGCTTTCGGTATTCCTCCGTCACCCTTCTTATTTCTGTCTCAGCTGCCATGATCCGCTGATCGCGGATCTCAATCGATTTGATAATGCGGGATATGTCGTCTTTTGTAGCAGTTCGATCTTGAATTTCCGCGTCCGCAGCTGTAGAGGTTAGACGAAAGCCACATGCGAAGACTGTGCGTTGGGAAGCTTACACGGCGGTATCCAATGGTCCGAGTCTATTGGGATATCTTGCTTGATCTTGACATCGTAGACTGCCTTCAAGATTGTGAGTCTGTGACCAATGCTGACGATGCCCATCTCCTTCAACTCTTCGTGCCGTAATGCAATCAGCGCTTCACCAACTATCTCGTTTTCTGCAGGTTCTCTCGTCAGCGCAATTCACCTTATCCGATCGTGGAACTCTTACCCAAGAACTTGTCGCAGTACTGTGGCAGGGCCAAACTATTAATGTAATCCGCACATTGCCCCGTCGACCAATTCACAATCGAATTTCCAGCCGATGGCTTCCCCAAATCGAGATTGTGCCCGAAAGTTGTGGGTGTAGGCTCGGTAGAAGGAGGGTCAGAGTCTGTAGGAGAAGTATCGTCGTCGTCTGGGAGGATAGGCGAAGCCAGGACACTTCGCTCGTATTCATCGTCAGCGTCCGAGTCGGCGTGGTAAGCCGGTGGTATTGCCATTCTGCTCTTTGTTGGAGGTTTGTCGTCAGGTCACACCATCTCAAGCCTCAGGGGAGCAGGAGAGAAAAAATGGACGGCGGCGCCTGTGCTGGAATGATCGCCCATGTGTGGGCCACGCAAGCTATGACGAGCTCTATAAGATGCCGAAAGCTGGTACTGGTACCGGTACCGATGATAACTTATGATCTTGTAACTAAGAGCGACAGCAACGTAGTACAGGCGTCGTGAGCCACGTGAGGACGGAGGTTGGTGCGGGCGCCTAGCAGGGTGCGTTCCCCACACAAACTCGGCGAGCAGGGGTAATAGCGGATTGTAAGCTTCTCGGAGGCTATATGATGCTCTTTGAGATGTCTTGGACCTGTCTAGGCGTCTTTCAAAGCGATGAGTGTGGAAAAATGTTACGTAGAAAGTGCAATAGCAGCTAGCTGAAAGAGTGTAGGGTCCGAGGGGTCCAATTTCGGAGAGGCCCTAGCCTAAAGCGTCGGTTCATCCCGAAGTGCCGTGGGCACATGAAGGCAGCTGAGTGAATCGATACCCTCCAATCTAGGACTCTCTGTCACTGGTCATTCACAGATCAGGCACCAGCATCGTTAAAAATTCCGTCTTAAGACCTCCGTAGACCTCCGCCTAGCTATAGCCTGCACAGCAGCTCCCAGATTTCCCTTCTACAGTGATAACAAACACCACTTTGCCTAGACCATGGAGACACTGTAGCTTGGTAATAGAGCGAATCATGCATTCTTCTCATTAAGTCTTTGTGACGCGGCTCTCAATAACGCCACGCTTCTAATGGTATCTTGTATCACGCTCAAAACATCGCCATCGTATGCACAATAGAAGAGAATGTATTGGCTTCAAGCCTGCACAGCTCGAACCATTGAACACGGCTCTCACTTGATTAGACATCACACGCTCGATATCTTTATAACAGCCCAAGTAGCCCAGCAGAGCCTGCCAACAAGAGCAGCACCCATGTTTCTGTCCTCACACTGTGACCCGAGCCATCAGAACCGACATCCAGTATAGTGCCCGCGCCTCCTCCATTTCCACTGCTCTTCGAAGTCGAGGTACTGGTACTTGAGCTTGACGTGGACAAGCTTAGGTTGGGGTTTATTGGCGGGGCTGCTTCAGGCACAACTGTAGTCTTCGCGAAAATAATCTCCGTGGTCGTAGCGTCAGAATTTGCAGTGTTTGAAGGTGCTGTCGCTGAAGAGGAGGTGGATGATGTAGATGTTGTGGTCGTCGATGTAGATGTTGTGGTCGTCGCTGTAGATGGCGGTACTGCGCTGAAGCTATACTTCGCGTACGTAGCCACACTCGCCTCTCCTCCTTGATGTCCAAGTACAGCCGGCACACTGGTCGCGGCCGCACTTCCTCCACTGTTCCTCGACCCGGATCCACCGCCATTCAGCACATTTGGACATAGTGTTTCTGTCCCCTGACCGTTGAAGAAGGCCGCAATCAAGGTATTTGGATATGCGCTCGTGCCCGTGCAGTCGGCGTTAAGGACCTTGGTGAGCGCTTCTAAAAACGAGATGCAGTCCATGGAGCAGTCGCCGGATGAGAAGTCCGAGGCACTGCACCCGCTGAGGGGTGTGTTGTAGGCATCATCGCAGGTAGTGGAGAAGCCGCTAATTGGTTGGATGGTGGTGAGAGTAATGGCGGTTATTAGGGAGGGGAATAGGGTAAGGAGGCCGAAGATGGAGGACGGTATTGAAGATGGCATACGCATGTTGATTCGGATGTGGTGAAGATGGTTTGAGAAGTGTCGTCGAGAGCTGGGTAGCACACCCTGGTCAATTCAGTGATCCAAACGATTGACTTATTCCGTCGGAGGTTGTGGTTGCTGACCGAGCGTGTTGCCGGGATCTGTTTGCTGTGTGCGTGAAAACCAACTGTACTGCTAACGACGAGCGAAATTCATCATGAACGTTAACGACAGTGTGACTCAATAGTTATCAAAGAAATGAATAAGCCGTCGAGACAGTGTACAAAGTCGATCCTTGCAAGAGACGTGTGTGAAGAATGGGTGCAGGATGAGTGGAGATGAGGGCGCGGCGATGGAATGAGATGGTTCGAGATCAAAGGCTCAAGTAGTGGAGGGCACCTAGGCGGTCGACTCGCACTACTCTTCTTTAATTAGTTGACGTTGTAGAGGCCTCTTGAGGTCGAAAGGTTTGATGGAGTCGCGCAGATGTGAAACAATTGAAACTTAGGGGCCTGCAAGCGGGCGGGTACCTGATTAGCCATAAGGCAACAGTCTGGGGAATTGGCGGCTATAAACTTGCCCTGGCCATCAAGTAAATATTGATGCTGTCATACTGCCCAACGGCGGTGCCTAACAAGCACTGCTACTGGTACTGCTATAATCTGTACTCGATACAGTATACAGCTTGGGTTCGAATCCTATAGGGGGTACGTCACTAGCGAGAAAAGAAAGAGACTCGGTATACTACGTAAAAGGCTACGCTTTATAGATATCTCGAAGAGTCGTCTACCGAATAAAATCTTTAGTTACGATTATAATAAAAGATAAAAGGGTAAACCTAGCCGAGGAGAAGCCTATAAAAGGAGGAGAATTAATATTATATTATAGGCCGTAGGAGTTAAGGGCTAAATAGGTATAATACCGATTACTAGCCTCCCCTACTACTTTCTATATCTATAAATAACCTTAGATTTCGAAGGTTTTTTAAGACTTTTCCTTAAGGGATAAGTAACTTTTATACGCGTCTTTAAACCCTAGGGGATATACTATTTATTATAAATATAACTTAAGGGGTTCTATACTCGATAATAATATATATAATTAAAGCTAGTTAAGGGAGTGGGACTACCCTAGGCCCTAGTTACCTATTCCATATAGTGGTGGCAGTATAATTGACCTAATCAATCAATCAATCAACTGCTATTTTTATCCGAATTGTTATGCTCATTAGAAGTGAATGCTAGCTACGTATATGAAACCTCCCACCCTCCGTACTACTAAGCCTCCCAAGAAGACAACGGCCAAAGTTTTCAGAATCTCTTTCCCTGGTCATATCGTTGATCACAGCAGGCAAGACTTCAGCATGGAAGACCAGCATTCTATAGAGCGAAGATATCGAAACAGAGATACGCTAGACAAAGAGGAGAGAATTTCGAGCAAGAGCAGAATTGTCTCTACTCCATACTTCACTGTCATCATAAAGATCGGTCTCAACTGAGTGCCTGTGGACCTTGGCAAACGCAGCGAGAGGCGAGGATATATAACGTTGGCGAGTCCCTGATTATTAAAATTTTTGCATCGATATCTTGCCAAAGCCTTTCTATTTTGATGCTCTTCATTCTAGGCATCTTCTCCATGCTTCCGCAGGAAAGCGCATTAGTATCCTTCCCTTAGGAGAAACGCTGCCGATATTGCACGTTGACAACAGAGCGATGGGATACCTCGATGAGAATAGCATCATCGCTCCAAGCATTCCGAACATGGCTTGAGTTTGGTGAAGAGAGCTGACGAAGAGATTGGCCACGGCTGCGCCTTCCACTCGCGCCACACCGAAGTTTACCCATGGCTTTTGCTTCGCCCCGCCAGATGAAATGACTTGTCGAGTCTTCTTCAACAATCTTCACACCTGCTTCAACCAAATACAATCTCTGCGCAATATCTCACGTATAATTGTCAACTCTTAGTCAACCAATATGTCAGACCCATACAACCAGTACCCACCGAGCTACGCCCAAGGTTACCCGCAACAAGGCCCCCATCAAGGATACGGTCAGCAAGGATATCCACAACAACCTCAGTATGGCGAAGCGCCTCAGGGCTATGGCCCACCACACCGAGTGAACTCATACGGACCTCCTTCGCAAGGTGGCTTCCAACACGGTCAACAAGGCGGCCAGTACGGAGCCTACGACTCCAGCAACCCCCAGGGCCATCCGGGATACTAGTAAGTCCCACCACTTCATGCTACACAACCATCTCTCTGACATGCTCTAGTGGTTCCCCACAACCACAAGACTCTCGTTACGGTGCTCCATCAGAGCAATACCCACAGCAGCCCCAATACGGCCGAGAGCAGCAAGGACAACCACCCTATGGCCAGCCCCAGTACGGCGACCCCAACGCTCCTCCAGGCGCCGACCCCAACGCACCTTATGACCCAAATGCCCCTGAAGGCGAGCGTGGTATCATGGGCGCTATTGGTGGTGGTCTTGCTGGCCGCTATGCAGGCAAGCAGATGGGCGGGCATACCCTTCTGGGTATGATTGGAGGCGCTATTGCCGGCAGCAAGTTGGAGGACTCCGCGAAGGATAGATATGGGAAGCACGGAAGTAGCCATGGCCACCACAGTCATCATGGGAGTCAGCAAGGAGCTGGCAGTAGCTGGGGCGGAAGCGGATACGGAGGAGGGCGGTACTAGAGGAGTAGGGTCTCACAGCTAATGACAACTTGACGTTCATGAGGCGTAAGAGCGGCTTTGACATTGGATCTCAAGATGTTTGAATGTTTACAATACTTGCATGCATTTGATGAACAATAGGACGTGCAAAAAGAATGATATTATCAGCTTTTGGTACATATATCGAGAAAACAACACTATCAATGAAAAGAGAATTTGCAGCGTACTTCAAATCCGAGCATTTAGCGCGGCGCTTGTTACAGTAGCGCGGGCTCAGCTTCCTAACCTTTGCAACAAAGTGTTGTTGACACCTCCATCGACGCTGCAAGTCATACAACAGCAGCGTTACTGTGCTCTGCTTGTACCTCCTCTACAATGGTAGGAAAGCCGGTGTGATTGGCGTATCAGTCTGCTACCCCGCCATGCAGGCGACCTTGCAGGGTCTGTAATCCACCTACCGTGGTTGAACGTCTCCTTGTTCTCACTCTACTCAGAGGCCATCCTTGGGCATCTCATAGCTACTCTTCCGTTGTCTTGCAAACTCAAGGCAGTCCTTGCTTTCTCCTCGTTTCTCTTGTTCCGTCTTTCTCCCACTGAATTAGCACATACCCCACTCGCATCTCCCAGCATCTAAATCCAATTTCCAATCTACCGTCTCTTTGCCGGTACCACCCCAACATCACTCCCAAGATGGAGGTGATTGTCCGCAACCTTCCCGATCAAATCACCGAAAAGCAGGTCAATGTCTACTTTCGCAATGTTTTCGACAAGCTCGGCATCAAGACATACCACTGCCAGAAGCTCAAAAGCCGCGGATGTGCTACGATCACCATTCTGGATCTTAGTAGAGCACGCCAATTCATGATGGTGCATGGCCAGACACAACCAGGCCCGAAGGGTTTTGCGTTTGTGCGGCAGAAGCTCTTCCATATGAATAGACCAATAAACTGCAGTCAGAGCAACAAGGTACCAGATCACTATCTACTGATGAGTCTCAAGAAGGAAGAGAGCGATAGGTATGCGGCGCAGTTGCGGAAGCCTACCATCATTCCAGGCAGATCCGAGGGTACGATACCTGTGAAAACTACAGAAACCCGACGAGCTTTCGATATCATGGGTCTGAAATGCGGACAATGGACGTACACTCTTACCGATTTGGCCTTTGTTACCTATTCGAACGAGCAAAGACCTGGCCGCATCATTTTTGGAGACCGTGGTGTACTCATTAAATTATGGCCACAAGCCCATGATTCGCCGTTGCATCAAGTCGAGATTCCATACAACAGCGTCCAATCGTTCACGCTCGGCCCGAGGTCCAAGCCATCTCTCACCTTCTCCCTCTCTGAAGCGCCAAAGCTCTTCGAGGGCCTTGATACTAAAACGGCAGACTTGAACGGTAACAATATCACAAGCATGGTGCAGAATATGACACTGCGCCGCCCGAGTCAGACTTTTACGAGGAAGAGGATCTCAGCACTCAGTCCAATGCACAGTACTGCGGCTGCGAGTTGCCTTTGTTACCGGGTCATGCTCATTCATCCTGACGATCTCAAAGGGGTGCAAGCCCTCAAACATTTGCCAGCAGCTATCCCAGACAGTATTTCTTGGAGTACATCGACTATCACGAGAGACGCATTCGCTGCCCAAATGACTCTGTTAAATTCAGCTCTGGCGCTAGGAGGTCGACATGGCAATATGCCGTTTGAGGTCAAGTTCCAAATGCAAAGGCTCGCTCAGAACGGCTATCTTCCACCATCGAGAGTATTGGGACTCCTCGCTGTGGTGGCCCGTCACCTCGGTACAGGCATCGATTATCGAGCTATAGCCGGTTCAGTACGGCAATTGTTGGGTCAGATACCCTTCCCGGGGCCCGAGACAGAGGCATCGGACCTTAGCTTGGACACCCTTTCTAGCATGTTACTCCAGAACCTCGACTCTATTCTCCGGGGAGAGACTTATTCAGTCGAATTAGCGGATCAATACGACCACATTGCTGCAGTGCATAAGGCCACAGTCACGCCTGCAGGGATCTATCTTTATGGGCCGGAGCCAGAGATCAAGAACCGCGTACTTCGCAAATATTCTACTTTTCCAAATCATTTTCTGTCGGTGTCATTTCTAGATGAGAATGGAGATCCTCTTCGTCTGGATAGAAAAACATCGGGAGAGGAGATCTACCATGAAAGATTCAAGAGGGTACTTGAGGGCGTCATCAACATCGCTGGACGTGGGTACGAGGTGAGTCAGCTATGATCCCCAGCCTTGCTTTGGCTGACACACGAGGTCACTTCAGTTCCTGGGATTCTCTCATTCCTCACTCCGGTCGCAGACCTGTTGGTTCATGGCACCTTTCACCATCGACGGATCCTTGATCTTTGCCAGATCGGTGATAAGGGACCTTGGTGATTTCAGACTTATACGTTCACCAGCCAAGTGTGCGGCTCGCATTGGTCAAGCATTCTCCCAGACCTTCAGCTCTGTGGCCATTCCACCAGAAGCCTTCCAGGTTATGCCAGACATAGAACGGAACGAGCGAACGTTCAGTGATGGGGTGGGGACTTGCTCCCTCGAAGTCCTCCAGAAGATCTGGCAAGTATACTCACAGGCACGCGGACTGAAGCCTACCGCACTACAGATTCGATTCCAAGGTAAGTGGAAAATCGACTCGTCTCTCCCCGTTGATAGTCTACTGACTTTGCGGAATGTGAATGTAGGCGCGAAAGGCATGATTTCACTCGACTCTAGACTTCAGGGATCCGCTCTCTGCCTGAGGCCTTCAATGATCAAATTCGGTGGAACGAAAGCCGCTGACATTGAGATCTGCGGCTCTGCAATGCGACCTTTACCTTTGTACTTGAATCGTCAGCTGATCAAGATACTGGAAGATCTTCTGGTCCCGGCTCAGTCCTTTCTGGATCTTCAAGCAGAGGCCGTAGAAAAGCTTAGGATGACGACCCTGTCCGCTATCAATGCTGCAAGCTTCCTTCAGCGCAATTATATCGGCAAGCCAGCGAGGCTGCCGTGGCTGATTCGAAAATTAGGGTCCATGGGGCTCTCTTTCAATGATGATGAGTTTCTGAGCAAGACATTAGAGCTGGCAGTGCTCGTTCAGCTGAGAGAGATCAAGCATAGATCACGTATTCGAGTTGAAAAGGGCGTGACGGTCTATGGTAATTATCAGCTCCAGTCTGTTTTCAAACATCTTAATGACGTGACGTTAAGGCATTATGGACGAGACCGGCTTCCTGCAAGAGGGTGAGATATACTGCTTTGTACAGAAAGAAGACGGTGGTATGTACATTCTCGGAGGTGCTTGCCCTGGGTGTACATCGTGATTATTGTCGCCACCTTTGTTTCGGGAGTAAATTATGGGGAATTTAACTTCTTCGTGCTTCAAAACCTCGTCGTGAGAGCTCGGGGCGGCGAACAAAAACAGACCGCTGACTCGTACATCTTTACAGGCCAGCTGATCACAGGCAACGTCGTAATCACCCGCAGCCCTGCTCTACACCCTGGAGACGTGCAATGCGTTACAGCTGTTGACGTTCCAACAGATAGCCCGATACGAGCTTTGCACAACGTGGTAGTTTTCAGCAGTAGAGGCCAACGAGACCTCCCTTCGCAGCTCAGTGGAGGGGATTTGGACGGCGATCTGTATAACATCATATACGACAATAGTCTGTACCCAAAACAACTGGCACACCCTGCCGATTACCTCACAGCAGTACCTATCGACATTGGCCAAACGGTTGAGCGGTCCGACATGACGGACTTTTTCATAGCGTTTATGGAGAATGACAATCTTGGGCTCATTGCGACTCTCCACCAAATACTTGCAGATCAGCACGAAAACGGCACTTTCGACCCTCAGTGTGTACTTCTTGCGGAGCTACACTCCACTGCGGTAGACTTCTCAAAGACGGGAATACCTGTGAGTCAATGGCGCATGGCTCAACATGATGCTTCTACCTACAACCCGCTGACTTGAACAGGTGGACTTCAAGCAACTGCCCAATTACCCAAAATCCCGTCCTGACTTCCAAGCTCCAGGTCCCCGTGTCTTGATTGAGAAAGACATAAGTTTTGAAGAGGAAGACGAAACGAGTACACCAAACGAAGACAACGAGCTTGACGAAGTCGCAGGCTATGGTCCGCAGAAACTCAGATATTACGAGAGCCAGAAAGTGCTTGGGAAGCTATACCGCGAAATTGACGAATTCGAGACCTTGAAAGCCATTCAAGCACAAGCAAGGCCGGCAAAGCTTGGTCTTAATGCAACACGTAGCCTTTCCGATGCTGTCTGGAATTATGTGAATCAAAAGACCGCGTTGATCTTATGGGCACATCACAAAGAGTTTGCTAGAGACGTGAAGGACAAGTACGCTGCACTGCTGCTTAATTTTGCTCCGCTAACTCGTGTCTAGTTACGAAGAAAACCTCATCGACACCATGCTCGAATACTCCGCACATCCGCCTCACTTCCTCTCCGAGATTGAAGTCTTCAGCGGCAGCATCCTCGGCGTGAACGGCGCCCAAAGCAAACGCCAGCGGGAGTTCTCGAAGACCATGAAGGAGAAGCACGATCGTGATATTGAGTATTCCGTGCGCTCCATCACTCGTGGAAACGATGACGAGAGTGGCGAAGAGGCTCTAGAGAGGTCTATTGCTTGTCTGTACGTCGCGTGCAACGAGACGAGGGTGAGGAAGAGGGTGGGAGCTCTCACAAGCTTCGTATGGATCGCTGCTGCTGTTTGTCTGAAGGAAGTGGAGAGATTGGCAAAGGCAGACGTGTTGCTTTGAGATACCCCAAATGCATTCTACGTGGAATGCGTGGAGGCTAATATGGTACGAATCTGTGGTGCATGGTCGTTCTCAATTGGTGGAGTGACTCGCTTGTTTGATGCAAGAATCGTGCAACGATCCGATTTACTCATGAGCAAAGTCGCTATCGGTTCTTCGATGGCTTTCAAGAAGCCAGTCTTCATGCTGTTATTCGTTAGTCCTTAGCTGCGCAAGCAACGTTTTCAAGTCTATCTCCCCCCACATATCATCCAATTATGAGACTGTGCCTGCAAGTCATCAACAATCGTAGTACTACTGCCCAACCAGTGTAAATATATTACTCCTTCCAAATGTGTTGACCACCAGCTGCACCCCCCCAGCTGGCATTCGCCACCAGTAGCACCCCAGTCCCGAGCTTGCACTGCAGCCTCAACCCATACCGTTATGCCTCTCAAGCGTTCCACCCATGAAACTATCCGTAACCTCCCAGTACCTTCCCCACAAGCCACACCCAGGCCAAAAACAAGGCGACCGCAAACGCCGCACCAGCAGCCAGTATACTCTTCCTCCTCTGCTTGGTGAAGGTCCTCAGACACCAGCGTACATCGAGTATCGGCGTGCTCGAATTCATAAACAAGAATTGCACAACAACCACAACGCCCACTTCCTAGCGGCGCGCGATGTAGTAGTGCAGCAGCTTATCTAGCGCCCCTCGACCCTTATTCGTATTCCCAAACTCCGGCGCGCGGAGATCAATCGTTTGTGGCTGTCATCTGGGTTTCTGGCTCTCCTGCAGTGGTGGCGACTTGAGAGCGAGGGGAGACGGGTGGGGGGGTGGTGCACTATTGTTGCTGGTGGAGGGAGTAGCGAGCGAGGAGGGTGGTGGATGTTTTGGGTCAGCTCCGGAAGAAAGATTTCGCTCCATATGAAGATATTCTATTGGGACCAGACCGCTATTTCGATTGGAGCCCAATAATCTTGCAGGTCTAACTTTGAATCTCTATAGAGGAACAGCGAAAACATACAAGACCTCTAACTTCAAGCCTCAATAGATCAACAAGCAGGCCTCGCATACTTAGGTAACCGCGGGTAGAAGTTTAGATAACTATATCTTCTACATATCAGTCAGAGAGTATTACATCGTAAATCTAATATCCGTAGAGATATATTGACTTCCGCAAGGCTACGATGTAACTATTCGCACCCACCAAACTCCACCCACAACGGATCCCCAGAGCCGCTTTAGCGAGCGCGATGAGAGGGGAACTTCAGCCTCAACCTCAGCTCACCTCAAATACTATTTAGAATTGTTTCTTCGCGCGATCAAGGCTTGTTATTCTAAGCCTGATATCTATCGCGACTCAAAATTGTTTTTCATATCACACTCTATTCGATCCTGAGACTCTATTTCGATATCATAAATACGCTTTCTGCTACCAGCCAACCGAAGAATCAAGCGGAACTCCCTGCGACAATGTCCCACGCAGATTCTGACCGCTTAGAAGTTACCAGCAGTAGCGACTATGTTAATTGCCTTTAATCCATCGAGGACCGATGGCCTGAGTACAAGGCTTTTCGAGAGTGTCTAGAAGATAATTTGAATTGTCAAGACATGGATCAAGTGCCTGGCTTGACGGGCCATATTCATGTTCACGATATCCTATCTGACAATAGCTTGTCTTCTCCATTGACATTCAAAGGTGACGGGAATTCGGACATCCAACTTCTAAAGAATCCTCTTTTGAATTATCCAACGGTGCAAGGTCTCGAGTAATCCTTGTTGACTTAGACTTTTACAAGACAATAGATCAGCAAGTCTTGAGTTTTCTTCGCGTGCGCTTTAATATCGAGCCGGTGATGTTTTGGATATCATTCAACTTATGTGACCCAGCACCTCGCCACGAAGCATCGTTGAGATCAGGCTGTATGAGGTTGAAGGTGCTAAGAAATTTACCCACTGGCTCAGGAAATGTATCTGTTGGTAAGCATCTCTCAAAACCACATTACGCAAGACACTAATTGTCGAAATACCAGCCATTATCGTAGTCGACGAAGGAGGATTACCATGGGCAACGTGGGATGATGGTATCATGGGATTTGACCGATTCCCTTTTACCCTCAATGAACAGCGTAGTGCGAGCGAAAGTGAAAGCTCCTGGGCTATCCCCAAAATCGAAGTTGATCCTTCCAGACGTATTGATCTGCTCAGGATTTTTGTCAATTTATTTTGTGCGCAGCAAGCCAATTCCTCCGAGGAGGATATACTCCAGTGCCTATTAATCATGGCAAAGATTCACCTCGCAACGTTCCGTCAAATTGTTCATGACCGTCAAGACTATGACATAATTGGGTGCAATGTGGACTGGAAAGCCCGGGCCAGATGGCAACGGTTCCAGGCATACCTTGACTATTTCCGAAATGACCTCGGGGCTTTTTCACGCTACGCAAAGCGAGAATTCAGTAACCCTATATTCCAAGAACAACTTGATATGACTCGAGAGTTAAAGGAAAGTTTACTTGCCGAAGCACAAGCTGTAGGCTCGCTCATCCGAGACCAACTACAAGTCGGCGTAGGTATGGCATCGCTGGAAGAATCCCAGAGGTCAATCAAGGAAGGAAAACTTGTTAAATTAAAGTGAGATTGCAGCTTGCTCCAGTATACAACACCAAGCAGTCACTGATCGTATTTACACAGTCACTATCCTAGCGTTTGTCTTCATTCCTACAAGCCTTGGTTCCTCAATATTTGGAATGAACGTCCAAGAAATCAATGACACCGGAAAACGCATCTGGTTTTCAATGTGACCGCAATACTCATGACAGGTACTGCCTTTACCGTTTGGAGCCTGTCATTTCTCGTTCGAGCTGATTGGCAAAGACGGCATCATAAGTTCTTCTCAAGGGAAGAACGCCTTGGCTACGCCAAATGACTTATCAAACATCTCAAAGACTGGGGAAATATGCCTTGGGGCACACTATTAGGACTGATAACAGGAGTTGAGAAATCGCATATAGTATTCCTGAAGAGATGATCGGTGTTGTTGCGGCTCAATGTATGTCCTTCCTATTACTTGCATATGAGAAACGCAAGCAAGAGCCGGAGAAATCGAAGGATAAAGCACCATTAAGAAGAATGTTCTCAGAATTTTCCAATTCCCCGTGTGGAGCCCGATCGTTGTATGACAAGCAAGCGAATGGTATCATATTTCGACGATGCTCTTCGCATCAGTTCTGGTTATAATTTCGAGCATAGGTAGTGAGTTCAACTAATGGCCTTTTGATAAAATTCCCGCGATCCTCTAAGACTCCACATTGATGCCGATGCCCAAAGGAGCCAGAGGAGATTGACTCAGTTTTTGCATATCAAGGCGTAGGATAAGGGACTACCCGCTTTCACTCTCCAATGGTTCTCCGTTTCTATCGAATTATGTTCGAAGCTTCACTCTTTCCTGCATTTGAAAACAGCATCCCTTCGAAGAGTTCCCGAACATCGATTTTTCTCCAGCATTCGTCGTGGATCGTCGCTTCACTGGGAGGTCTGCAATTGGCGGGATATTGCGTTGCTGTAATAGAGATCGCCGAGCAACGCCTAAGCGTTGGAGGATGGGCTGTCAGGACGACCTCTTGCATGGTGTGGATTATCTGATTGTCGAATAATTTGAACGCCTGTGGCTCGTCTGTTGGAGAAGAGAATTCGATCTACCACCGACTTCGGGAGGATTGTGAGACTCGATTTGTGTCGATGAATGTGTGGGCTGTGCTGATGCGAAAGTCACCCTATCTACACATAGGCGAGGGTGCGACACCTTCAGCTCCTGCGGCATTTAGGTCATGGATATTCTGAAAGCCAGACTCAACAGAGCCTTCTACGAAGGCCTTTTGAATCTTGCCAGTCTCACCCTCCGTGACTCGAGTAATCGGATGCGGGCCCTTAAGTCTTCTCACCTCATGATCCTCCAGAGAGTGATACGTCTCCTACACACTATCATAGTCCCACCTATCACTCCCCAATTCCACCCATTCCTTCGAATCATTCTGCGCACACCGCAACGCAGTACCGCCATTGATACTACTTCCACCACCCATGATCTTTGCCTGCGGAACTTCCATCAGCGAACCATCTGGCATGGTGACGTTGGGACTCCAATTGATAATAGGGTCGAAGGTCTCGGATCGCCCTTCCCTTGGTAGCTTCCTCGAATTGCGAACCGCTGGTGAGATTTTGTGTTCGGAAACTCTGCCGTAGTCTGGACCGGCTTCAACATGGAGGACATTGTAGGTGAAGTTCTCTGTCAGTCACGCGGCAATGACACATCAATGAATGAAGTGATCTTGACGAGTTGCGTATGCATAGTCTATCGAGGTATCAAGCGATACAAACATCGTCCGATTGGTATCACGATCGATTCCTGTCACAGTGCGCCACATTATGCCCTTTATGCCAACGCCGTTGACGTGATGTACGAAAGACAATCACCTCATGGTCACTCTTCAGTCACTTGCAGAGCACGATCATGGCACTGTTGACAGCATGGTCTACCAGTTGACATCCAATGGCCGAAGCGATCACTCCAGATCACGATCACGTCACAATGGCAGCGCATTCCCACGTACCAATCCTCGCCGATGACAATGCCGCCTGTTGGTGTCAATAGCGCGCCCTTCACTAGACGCGCGAGGTAAGAGTTAGTAAGCCGAGTAAACTACTGGGGTCGGGATCAGACTTACAAGATGTAAGTCGTTGCGCGACCTCCTTCTCACGTTGTTCGTCTAGCTCTTTCGAACGTTGCTTGTAAGGCTTGAATCCTGGGCGGAGGTGGGAAATGGCCAGCTGCTGTGCCTTGTAGGTCTCATATTGTTCGTTGGTGGGCTTGAGATGGATCTTGGGATTTTTCTGGGAGCAATCAGTAGTGATCTACGCACGAGGAGAGTGGTAATCGAGACGACTTACGATGATCCCGAGGGCGGTGACAGCATTGCCATGACCGTCATTCCCGTTGTGCAACTTCTGCATCAATATTAATCAATGACCCAAAAGCCTTTTGCTCCTCCTGCTGTAGTCTCGGAGGTTTCTAGCCTGGTAAACACGTACGAGTCTCATCATATTCAGTCTCCGGTTCTCGTGAAGGTAGACAGCATCTTGTTGGAGGTGCGGCACGATCTCGGCGTTTTTAGCACGAGCGACAGCAAATTTGCATGACTTAGCGATATAGATGTTGGGGTTGTATATGCCGGTGTGGTAAGCCAAGCTGCCCTTGGAGACCCCGATGTTGGATTCTGTCGGTTGGGCATAGTAGCCTTTCCATGGTTTCGAACAGTGTGGAAGGGCAAAGAGAGTCAAGGGGTCTGGGTCGAGTGGGCTAGAAGCCGAAAAAGCTGGAGAGAGCATATTAGGCTGGCGAGGAGTGTTGTTCTCGAGGTAGATCGAAAGCCTGGGTAGCTGGTCTTGTATGCAGACGCGGCAAAGCCTGCAGCAACAGGGCCGACAGGGTAGTCTTGGTGATTTAGAGGGAGCAAGGCCGGTGGGGAGGGTGAACCTGACTAGACGTGGACTGCGGAAAATTTCAACCCCGGGTTGACGCCCCGGGGGAGCTTAAGAGTGACAAATACTGATGTGTTAAGCTGATAAATGGCGCTAACGCGGAAGTGAATATCTATTTACGCAAGCCACCATGGAGGGAACACGTAGCGTTGGTTTGTTACCAGTCAAGAGCCTAGGGGTTTGAAACTGCTCCTGTTACATGATGCAACATCATTGATGTTAAGTAGAAAGATACCGTGCTTTTGTTGCAAAGCCTAGTTTTCAGAAGTCTTGAAAGTCTGCATTTGGCGAATCTCGATCTAGCAAGTACTGTGGCCGTTGCGATTTAGGATTGAGCCATTGAAATGAGTTATAATGGAAATGACTCATAAGTGTGACGCGGGGAGGGAAGGCACAATTGCAAGGGCAGTCAAGGTGTTCAGTCTGGGGACTTAGTCGACATCCCCAATAGCAAGCACGTCGCCCTGGCTTGGTGCTTCATCTCCGGTGAGCGAGGCAAGGACCTGGTCAAGTAGTGCAATCCCGCCCAAATGCTCGTAGCCCCACGTATCGCCTTTCTTGATTCTGGCGTTTGTGAAGTCGACGACTTGGTGAATGATCTTTAATGGAATGTCTGGGATTGCGCCAGGTGATCCTTGAAGTGGAGAGGATTGGGGCTTTCCTGGAACGTCTGCGTGGAGTCGAGGACGACAGGATAGTCAACCTTATCGTTGAACTCATTGAAGCGTACTTCAGCCTAATCGAGCTCGGTATTAATGAGAAACAAGTCGTAGACCTTCCGCCTTCGATCGCGCGTCAAATAGATATCTCAACGTCGGCATTGGCAGAACTCTGTGGCATCCTCCAATCGTAAGAAGCCAAGTCCACCCTCTGGATTTAATGCGACCTAAGACCCAGCGTATGGGACATTGCTTTGATCATTTTCGCGTCTCTGGACAGAGTCGTGGTTCAAGTAGAAGACGTAGAGTAGACCAAGTAGAATATTACAATGACTACGAGTATCTGTGGCCTCCGTATGTGACATCTCATTTACTTTGGTTATTGTACTTGTATCTCTGACTCTGACTTGGCATTGATGTTGGCAAGGTCTTGTTTGTCGAGGTGCAGGATCTGACGCTTTCGATTTCAGGGTCTCAGGGGACGATGCTAAATTTAGACGCGATTCAAGTGAAGGTCTTGGCAAATTCCCATGTTCGTCTTTTCCTCTCCATTTACTTTCTTTCCCTATCAGATCCTAATCTTGTCTTCTCATTGTCACTCTCAAAAACTCCTCAGTAGCGAAGACCAAGAGATATGGACAGTCTGGACAACGTGGAGACGATTCGTAAATGGCAAGAAACACTGAGTGAGCATAGAGGCGACGAAGTGAGAATCGCGGACCAAGAGACCGGGGCTATCGATGCTACATCTGCGTCCTGTTGTGCTATATCTACGTTTCTCTGTACATTGAATTGAACTTCTCATGAACCGAGCCGATGATACAACAAAAAGACGCTGGGCTCCGCATACGGTGATACTGGTCAGTCACATGGTTCCAGACCCAATAGAGAAGAACGGGAGATGGCTGCCAATCCTAGACTACTATGACTAGGGCTTTTCTGTAGCTTTCAAAAATACTTCCTACCCGGTCGGCAGATCCGCCAATGAGTTCGGGTACCATTCGATGCCATCTTTGCAAAGCGGGCAATAAACCATTGCACCATCCGATCTGAGCTTAAATTCCACCATAATCTAGCTCCGTCATCACCACTATCCGCCTGCTGGCCTGAATACCAGCAACCTTGCGTATACGAGTAAGGGTATAGGTAAAATGACGATTGCCGCCGATTAGTGGTACCATGTGCTAAATAAGACTGACAGCGTTGTAAACTTCTCGGCTTGGTGCCACACAACTCAGATCTTCCAAGGAGATTTTTGCAAGTCGGAGATCCAATACCACAGGCGCGGAGGTAGCTTTCTGAACCGACAACTGGGCTGATTGTACTGGCAATTGGATGAAATCTAGCAAGCACCGTCTTGGGCTAGCATTGACCATGATAGTAGGCTACTACTTTTCATCTAGATCTCCATACATGAACACCGCTCTCAGTACGTTGGAAGGTCCTCCACCACACCGCCAAAGACGCCTACCAGCTTGTCATCATCTCACTTTCCTATCCTATCGTTCGGCAGAGGCCCCGTTTTGCTTGGCACAGAAAAATAAGTTTTGGAGCCCTCAAACAAGTAGCTAGTACAACGATAACGCGGGGAGAAACGGTTGAGCTTAGGGATTATTATTGTTGAGGTCGAAGAATCATTTTTTGGAGTTTCTAAAGTATTCTCTCCAAGAGCGCATTGACTTACACTGTATACAATCCAGGCAAGTGAGGTGTGCTCTGCCAAGGAAAACGGGGCCCCTGGTCGCCGAACCGTGGGATATCATCACGCCTGGCTCATTCTAGACTACGTCACCTCAGACCTTTGGGCCCCTGCCAGCGGCATTGCCAATTTCCAATGTTACCGCTGGGACGGTACCTTGATCTCAAGTCTCAGTATACCATCTACGAACTTCATGTTGGCGCTTTTAACACAGCACTTATCTACTGATCCACTATTGTGAACAGAAGCTTCGACTATAACAACGCGCTACTATTCAGGAACATTGTAGCGTCAGGCCAGCTTCTGGACCCGAGTTCTACCACAGAACTCAATCACGACAATTTCTTTTGACATTTTTCGCTTGTCAATGCGCAATTGGTTAATCAGGGAATAACATCAAGCTACTGTAAGGACACGAAGAATTTTACCACTCAGCCGACTACCGGAGTTGCGGTGTTGACATGGCTCGACTACCTAGCTGGGGGTTTGCTCAGTTTCGACTGAAATGGCGGGTTACTGCTGCCGAGGCGGCCGAGGGAGGTGGGTCACAAGCGGAAGAATGATACTACTGGGAGTGGATGAGTGGATTAGGTCACGGTCGAGAGCCTGTGGAATAATACTCTTGCTGATTAGTTGGGGTAGAGCTAAGTGGCGCAGGCTTGGTCTTCGTCCAACGAGTTTACACTGAAGGGTTGCAGATTATCATGCAACCCCAACCGATAATACTAACATTCTCATATATGCGATAAGCCTAGTACTTCCGGCATCTAGACAATCTCACGTCAGCGCGGCGGTCCTCATGCAACGGAAACCTCCCGAGATTTAAGCGAGAAGTTCGCGATCCTCACCTCCAGAATATGGAACTTATGGAGTCTCTCATCGCATCAGCCTTCTAAGCAAGCCCACAACCTAGCTCGCAAGCGAGCTGTCTGTCGAAAAATCAGGGCTGGTCCCGAACCGCACAGGTCAATTGGATATGTCCGATGCCTGTAATGTTCATTTGCAGCTTTAAGCATCCGTATTGTCTCTTGTGGGCGACATCACCGTGGTTATGGCAATCTCCTTTCAAGAATAAATGGGCCTCGAATGATTAGTGAGCAGCTAATGACATTCGCCACTCTTTTGCCCTCTAACTGTCACGTGTGCAGCCCGTAGAGCAGGGGTGCGCATAGGCTTGTAGCTGTCCAATATGAAGAAGGTGTTTTGGGAAGTGATTTTTGGGGAGCACAAGCAGCTAGCTATGCCGCAGCGGCCTATGAGGATTGAAGCGAACTTCCCGGGGAAAGCTATACGTCACGCTTATTGTCCCTCACAGGCGTTAACGTGTTACGTCCATTACCCCAACTTTGATCGATTTCATGTTTCACTCCCGCTTTTCGGCCATGCGGCCAAAGAGTATGTAGATCTGTATGGAACGTCAGACGGAGCACCGCTGAGAATCACCTGGTTTGGCCATGTCCCGCTCTCATCCTCAAGCACGCATTGATGGCGTTGCCAAGCCCAACTGCCAGTTTTTACACCTTATAGGAAGAGAGAGCAAATTCCACTTCCCTGCATCATTTGAGCTTTCTTACCAATATTCGCTATCCAGGAGACGCTCAAAGAACTCGTCCTCAATGTCACGGCTCGATGGCTACGACACATGATGACCGGCAGTGCTGATCAAAAGTCCAGCATAAGCAATTCCCCGTTATCATCGTGTCCGGAGCACGTGCCAATGGACAGTGCCCTAGCTGACATTGCCTGTAAGTATCGGCGTCCCGTTCCTAGGCCGAGTATTCCTAGTCACACCTATGGAGTTTTGAAATGGACCTGTTGAACAGTGGGATAGAAAGGGAGCCTCTGCTGATGCTTTCAGGCTGATTGGTCAATGGGCCTTCAGCGCTTCGAGAGCCGTGATGGTTTCCTGGGGATTATGTGGGTGCTTTAAAATTTCTACATGACCAACCAATGCTTCTGTGACGACAGCAAGCGAGTTCCGGTAGTGCTCAGCTGTGCTCATCCCATTGTCGTCAGATTCAAACCGGAGGTATGATGTGTAACAGGCTTAGCAGGCCAAAGTGAATTCTCCGTATTCGGAACAACAATGACAAGAGCAAGTGCTGATCACACGATCATCTCACACGATCATCATGCATAGATCATAGAGCCGAGATGATTACATATTCTCGATCGAGTGCTTACCGATGGTCGGATGTACCAACTGTATAACCATCAGCGACGGCGTCAATGGTCAGCAGAGCTAGAGAATTGACAAGAGAATACATAAGGGGACACGAAAACCGGCGTCAATAAAGTCGTGGTTGCTACTGTGGCAGATACCTGCCCTGGCTGTGATGGAAATCACTTGGATCTTAGCCGTGGCGCGTTCCAGGCTTTGAAAGGAGGCAATCTGGACCCGCCGGGGCATTTCAATATTTGCTGGTGAGCTGGAGATCATTGATTGCGATTGGCATTTCTCTGGGCTGACTCCGACAGGCACTTCTGCAATGCCAATAGCACTTGTAAGGATTGCGAAGAGGATATCGCACTTGACGACGACCTTAGTTGCTCTGATACTTTCGTGATAAACTCGATACTTTGATGAGGGACGCCCCACAAAGCCTTTGTACTAGATAGGTTCAGACGTTCGTTATCACCATGATCTTACAATTTTCTGAGAGAGCCGATAGTGGGTGCGCTTCGAGCGATACCTAGCTTGATGTTCTCACCTTTCTACCCAAGCCACTACTCGGTTCGGGAACTGCTCCGAGTATTAACGATTAAGTATCCCTTCAAGTTCCAATTCGTACTCATTCTGTTCGCTGGGACATACCCAAGACGATGCTATCAACCAGAGGCAGCGGCTGGGTTGTCGAAATCTTCGAAGAGATCTAGGTAGGTGGTGATCATGACTACGATGAGTAGTAGGTACTACACTGCTATCTCATATAACGCTACGATTATATTGCGCACACCTTTTGAAACCTTATGGTGTTTGTTGTTAGTATTACTCACCAACGCGAGCACCTCACCAATTCCAGATCCTGGGTTCGGATCTACGACTGAGAAATCTGAGCCCTGGAATAATTCCCCTCTAAAGACCATGATCATAGATTCCGATACAGTATAAGTGAACGATCGATTATGGACGAAGGACGTATTTTATAAGAGCCGGAAGGACTATTGCTGTATAAAAACATGCAGAAGCGTTTTTTCGGTTGAAACATGTAGACAGCTTTGGGCGATGATCATAATGCCTCGTCGTCGAAGAGGAAGATCCTTAGAGCTGAACACGTTGGTGACGTGGCAGTCCTGATTAGAAGCAGGAATCAGCTCTAATTTCCGCATGGCAATTTCCAGTTTGGTCATAAATTTATTGCTGTTACCCCGATCTACAAGCTTCTTTGGCCAAGTCCAGGCGTATCTGTGTACGCAGAGCTTATGAAAGGCCGAGAGATGGTGTTGAATCAGTACAAAGGAGTGCAGACGAGCCCTTGGGAATATGCATCCGCTGTACATCTTGTCTCTGAAGCTGACGGCATTCTTGGATGAGCTGAAGGGGACTCAGCTAATGCTACCGCCTTTCATGACATCTCCACAGAGATCCAAGCCGGTGGTGCCGAAAGTAGTGGAGAGTTCGATGATTCCGAATCCGCTAGCTTCACGCTCGACAGAACTGGCGCCTTGGTCATGGCAAATCTAGGAGATCAACTACATACCTTCTTACATACCTGTGTAAAGGCTGGAAGCAAGCGACGAGAAGACCCACCATTCAAAACTGGTATTGATTCCCAGGCAGCAGGCTTCTCGGAGGACGAAGCACCAATGGCGCTCGCTGAGAGGACACCAGGTAACGACTCGAGAGGGGATACGGACATTCTTCTAGATCGTCAGTTCAAAAAACAATTCACGGGCTTCGGCATTGTCAACAGTTTGTACCAGCGGACATAAAACCCTGGCTAAGCTTTTGTATAAGCGTGGGGCAGGCCTCCACGTACGGAACAAGGATGGTCAGACGGCCTTGCACTCAGCCCCATAGGAAGGACAGATTGTAATAGTCAAGCTATTCCTCAAGGAAGGAGCCAACGTAGAGGATAGAAATTGTTATGGATATACGCCCTGAACCTTTGCTGTGGAAAGAGATAACGCCTCTCGTAATATCCTGAACGATGTTCTCTATTAATTAGAATTTTTCTGGTGTAGCGACTTCTGGCTTACCCTCAGTTGCCATACACAATCTAATCTGCTCATCTTTGGGGAGTACAAAAATCTTCGGATCTCGGAGCATCGTGATAAAAAGTAATTGACCCCGACTTTCCATAATTGCACGTCAATAATAGCTTGTTTTCCCAACCTTTCGACCCGAACATGCTTTAATCAACAGTAAAAGCCATGTCGTGTTCAAGGCAAGCATTCTATGCCGTCACAGCTTCTACGCCTAACGGCAACTATAGCCACGTAATCCGCTCATGAAAGATACCTTTCCACGCTAACTGGATGGATGGATGATGATCCTAGTATAAGCGCTATCGTCCCAGGTGGTATAAAGCCATAGAGTGAAGGAGCGGTCCTCAACATCAAAGCCGTGTTTGAAGCCGCAAGCTGCAGTCTCAAGGTCGTCGCCAGCCGCAGGATTTAACTTGTGGAATTGAAGGAGTTTGGGAAGGTAGATACGACGTGGGCGAAGTTCTTTGCACCACCGCGAGGTCGTTCACAGACCTAGCAAGTGTGTCATTGCCTTTGCCCTCTCAGATATTGAAGCAAGAAGAATGTGACGTAATGCAATGGCACTAATCGTGGAAAGCCACTTAGAGCAGGCTCGCCTTACAGCCGGAAGAGCAATGACGATTTGTTGATTATTCAATAATACTGTAGTCTTAGAGTCGGCCCAGGGTGCCATTTGGCGGCTATTCTAGCGCGACTGCGGGAAACCCGAAAAGTCGCGTTTGCGGAGAAGTAATTCTTGCACTCTCAGTGCAATGCATTCTATCGATGTAATGCGACTTTAAAGACTGTTGTCTGTAGCTCTCCTGTTGTACTTGGTAATGGCACGTTCGTCACCAATTTGTTGCCTCGCGCTGACTCTACCACTAGCAATCTCAGCGCAGGCTCACTCTCAACCGTCCCAGCCCCAGCGCCCCTTTCCTCATCCCTCCTGGATACCACGATGGCTCATTTCTCCGACCTGCCAAATGAGCTGATTCTCTCGATCCACGACTACCTCCTTCCCTCTGACCTGGCATGCTTCTATTGCCTGAATAAGCAGATCTATGCCCTTACTGCGCTACATCAAGTTGAGCATCGTGGGTTGAAGCGGAAATTTGCCATACCTTTGAGCACAGGTACTCTGGGATCGACAGCCGTTCTCGTCAGAAACATTTTAAGATACGATCGGGCTGGTCTTTATGTGCGAGAGTGGAAGATAGACTTCTACCGCAGTGGAGGTTGGGGGAAGGAGAACGACGACGACCCTGAGGACACCAATCATATCATGTACCCAGACGCCGACATGATCCTTTTCGAAGATGCTATACGACAAAGCTCATTTATACCTAGGCTGGATAAAGATGAGTGGGTGACATCGATGAGGAATGGAGACGAAGATGTTTTAATCGCTCTTGCTGTGACGCTTTTGCCTAATCTTAGAGCTATCGAAATTGGCTATGGCTGGGAGTACCTTGGGAGACTGGCTATAGTCCTGCAAAGTATAGGCTACTCACGCCCATCTCAACACACGCCGTTTTCTAGCCTCGCAACGGTAACGATCCAACCAGGCGAGAACGGGGACATTATAGGCCTAGCCGCTGTTGAGGCTTTCGCCACCGAACCATCAGTCAAGACACTCAACATCCATGGTATCTATGCTGAGAACGATAATCTTGAATTAGTGAAGCCGTTGAAGGGCGCCAACGTCACAGATGTGAATATCTCCGACAGCGAGATATCCCCACAACGCCTGTCACTTCTATTGGATAACTTCGAGAATCTTCAATCGTTCAGCTATCTGTATAGCGATGATAATATTATCGATTACGAATTTGAGCCATTTCTTATTGTAAAGGCGCTGTTATCGTGTGGACGGGATACCCTTCGAGAGTTGAATCTCTGCCAGGGAAAATCCGCGACAGGCACTTACATGGGCAGCCTATGTAAGTTCAGCGCCTTAGAGTCAGTCGAGACAGACTTTTCTCTATTCGTTGGCTCCTCAACCCACGCCATCGACGCTACCAAACTATTTACGACTGCATTCCCCCGAAGTCTGCAAAAAATCAAGCTATTTGCCGATTGCCGGCAGAACTACCAATACGCAGCCATGCTCGAGGGTCTGGTGCGAGTCAAGACTGACTCAATACCCTATCTCTGCCGAGTGGAATTCGTGAATTCACGGCTCCAAGCACATGAAGAGCGGACCTGGCGAGCACAGTGTGAAAGCGTGGGAGTCTCGCTGATCACCACTCATCAGCATCCGGTTGTGTTACCAACATTCACTACTCGCCGTACCCATTACGCCGAGCGAGAAATGAGTAGCATGTTAATCACGGATACCGGGCGAAGAGAATGACAACTTTCTACACTTGCCCTTTACCGGCTGGGGTCCGCGTCAACGTGCAGGATGTTCAACGGCCACCAGTCGTGACCATCTCATAGAAGAGCGATTGACAAATTCATACGCAACACTTGCCACAATCCTTGAGCCAACGCCCGATACTCGAAGATTTGAGACCTTGTCATAATTCCAATGCAACCCTTGTTTTCGTCGGAGGATACAGACTTCATTGTGTGTGTTCAAATCGCTTTCCCTTTAGACCGGGGTTTCGCGGCATTCATAATTTCTAAATTTTAATCATAAAGGGTGGAAAGAATTAGTGTAGTACCTTGGTCTTCCAATGAACCTCAAAAAACCACGAGTTTTCCCTGTGCTCTGCCTTGTGTTTTCGACTTGATTCAGAAGAGACTGTGAGGCCTTATATCATCATAAGAATACTTGATTGAGTTACTGCTGACTTTAATTATGCTTTATCAAATGCTTGGTTCTTTAAAAACATTTTCAAATTAGTACGCTTACCTGCGATGCTTCAAAGGCGTGAATCCAGCTTGGTGGTGGTCAGCTTGGTGGTGGTGGTGGGGTAGTGCTTACTCGATTAACTGAGAACGCTTGGCGCTGACTGTTTACTTTATCTACGACGCTTATCTATATCTTAGACATCTTCCTGCTATCCTTGCGTGCGCTTTTGTTGTTTATCTTGCCTGCTCCTTTTTTGAGTTGCCTTTCCAGTTCCTACGTTGAGCATACTAAACCTTCAAGATGGCGTCCATATCCATGAAGGGTTAGCTCATTGAGTATCTTGTTCGCGAGAATACTAACATTGGATAGCGGCAAGTGGTGGGGCTGCTTAGGTAGTCGTTGGACTAGTTCAGGCTGGGAATCAAATCATGAGACTAAACGCTGATAAAGCTATCTCGTCTCTAAAAAAAATTGATCAACATCTCTTTACTCCAGGGATGCTGTTCGCCAAGAGAAGGCCAAAATTGAAGCCTAGGCGGTGACGGAAAACAACGCGTACAATATTCGCAAGCAGTTCCTCGCAAATCCCGTGGCCGCCATCTAAGATGCGACCTTTAGTCAGTACGACATCGTCGTCTGCACTAACCAAGCTAAGGACGAGTTTCAGAGTTTGCAAGGCCGTATACTCCCCACAGACCTCATAGACGTCAAAAGCAGCGCGACAGAGACGGTGAACTCTGTAGTCTGTGTCTTTGACACTGGCCGCTAATTGAGATATGGAATGTGGGAACTAGACAGCTGGTAAGGCTTGTTCTGCAGCTCGGAATAGCCCGAAACAAGTTTTGGATGAAATACTGACTCGGAGATGCCCTAGGTGGTTTTGGGGCGAAAATAAACAGTGGATAGATCCGGTTACTATGCGTGTCTCCTTTGACAAAGAAGAAACCAAGCTCGACCCGGCTGCGATCAAGAAGAAACAGGACGATCAAGCGGTAACAGATAAGAAGGCAGCAGCCATGAACGTGGCTGCTCAGATTACTCAAACTGTCAGGGCTAACAGCAATGCCACAAAATTAGCGAGTGATGCTGCTGCATAGGCGGCGAGTCAGCAAGCGCACGTAATTGGAACAGCGCCGCCTGGCATTGCTCCGTTCCCGGAACAGCCTATTGCAACAACATCAGTCGGAGCTTACGGATATCCTGCGGCTGGAGCTGCTCCTGCGGGTCCTTCCGATGGTGGGAAAGCGGCTTATGGCGCTCAAGGAGGATATGGAGCAGCAGCAGGGGGCTATGGGGCTGCAGCAGGAGGGTATGGTGCACCTGCGGCTGCTCAGCCAGCTCCAGGATTTATGGATCGTAAGTCATGTTATGCAATGATTCTCTGGTCAAGAGCGTGTCTTGCTGACTCTAGATATCCTAGATATGACTAACGCTCTTACCGGTCCAGTGATGCAGATGGCTATGGGTGGCGCAATGGGAGGTGATGCACAGCCTACACAAGCATATTAGATCTTGTTTTCGAGCGCTGTTGCCTTGAATATGAAACGTAATGATACGTTAGGTGTGTGGAGACGAAGCATGGTTTCATGTTTTACCTTGCTTTGTTCTATGTTCCTACGAATAGTACAGTGACTTATTCTGCTATTTTAGTCTGGTAAGGTTCCATGGTGCATGCATTTTCGTTGAAAGCCTTCGAATCAATTTCCTGAAGCGATCCTTGTCAAAGAGTAAAAGTGTTGTTTGCTCCATGGGGAGGAGAAGTGGCGAAATTTGGTTCATTCGATTCGCACTGTGATAGTCGTTTTGTGAGTGATGCCCTATATTCATTAGGCCATCGAGTCAAGCACTGTCCAGCCTACCAGGGTTACTTATGAGTAGAAAAATAAGCTTGAGTCCGCGACAGAAGACTTTCGTTTCACTATCTGTGTTGGTCCGGTATTGAGGTCATGAATACTTCTCTGAGTGGTCATCCTAAATGCTTGACTGTTGCTCTCGTAACTCTTTGTTGTATATTTATCAGCTTATCGAGCACACTACACTAATAGCTCTGCAGGTTTGCCTCAGGAGAGAAATACGAGTCGACGCGCACGACAAAGGACTCGCGTTTCACAACCAGTGCTCTTCGTATATGTACGTTATGAAGGCTTCTATGACTGTCGATTGTAAGTTGTCAATTCTTCATGCTTGTTGTTCTGACTGTTCCATATATTCATCAGATCACCGAGCCTACCATACTTTCAGCTTTGCAAAAGATCCTCACTGAATTGGGCAGAAACGCACGTTCCCGTCGAAGACAAAGGAGCTTCGTTATGAAACACTATCTTTCAGGATTTCACTATTGGATCTTCGATGCCTAAGACTGTTGTATTGGATAGAAGCTTCGGAACACTTCGTGCTTGCTATTCTGACTGTTGCATTTATCGACCAGGTCATCGAGCCTATCACACTTCCGACTTTGTAAAACAGTCCCACTCAATTAGGTAGAAATGCATGCTCTAATTCGGGACAAAGAACTTGCGTTTTGAAACACAATCTTTCGAGGCATTGCCTTCAGATCTTCCATGGACCATGACTGTCGTATCGGGTCAAATCTGTGTAGTGATTCTACTATGTGTGAGTCTCAAACGCCTTCGTTTGAGTCATCATGGCTACGCATGTAATATAAGAAGCCGACTTTCTTGCAAAAATGCATTGCACAGATCACGAACAGAAAAGAACTCCGATTACACACATTATCACATCATCTTTCCAAAGAATAGCTTTCTACATCGAAGACTTCGGACTAGCTTTCATCCACCCCTCGAGAATTCGTCCCCCAAGGTAGCAGAATCCACTCTGTCATCTCTCCACTCCTCAGGTTCACCAACGCCAACGGTCCCCGGTACTACACGAAGCATTTTCATTAAAAAAGCCACCACCCAAACCCTCAAAGGTATGTTCTCTTGTCTCCAGCCTTCTCTGCCTTCTCTATTGCACCCATGCTGAGTTTTCGGCCAATCAATAGATGCCATCGACAAACTACATGACAGGTACCTATACAGGATATGTCGTGGACAAGATTGTAACTTGCAGTGACATCAGTGGTTCTTACGCTACGGGAGTCGAGTACGCGATCAGGGCTCATGGTTACCCTCAAGTAACGTTCATGGTGAGTGGTCAGAGGAATCGCTCTGTTGCAGGGGACGCTTGGGACGCGTTCGAGCGTGGCCTGAACAAAAATGGCATGGTTGAGTTCCACGTGGTAACTGTGGGAGGCGCGACCACTATGGGAGGCGAACACGTTGTGACCAGTTTGCGAGAAATCACGGAGACGTATAGGCAGAACAATTATGGAAACATCCACCTGACTTAGTGGGCGGCGGAAGATTGTTGGAGCAGCAGGCCCACTTTCCTTTTCTTTCTGTATGGTTGCGGGCTTATGAGTCTTGCAAATGCTGGGTAGTGGGAATGGGCGGTGGGAGATTGTTGGAGCAACAGGCCTACTTTTCTTTTGTTTCTGTCTCATTGCGGGCTTATTAGTCCTGCAAATGGCATATGCGAGGTTATGGTAATGGGCGGTGAACGTGGTTTAGACCGGGGAGCTTCCGAGACCTGCTTTATCAGGTAGACACACTCATTTAGAAATCCAAGTCTGACTTTCTTAGCTTTCAGAAATACACAAATATCACGCAATGAGTCCCCGTCAACTTTTTTCATGACTTTCTATTGCGAAATTTTTCACGATTGCCCAGATCCCTCGAGTCGGCAGTCTCGAGATTGGGATATTGCAACTTTGGCGATTCTTAAGATGGTTTGGAACCATAGGCAAATGAAATAATTATCGTCTTCGAATGGGCATGTATTTGGGGGCGGAAGCTGATTACTCAGCAAGAACAATTGCGCTAGTAAAAAGGTAGTAAGATTTCCATGCCAAGATACAGAACTGCCCAGTCGACCAACGGGCCCCTCGAGCCCCTTTTCCCTCAGCTCCAGGCTGCGACGTTCTGTGCCCAGTGTCGTTGGGTCACACATGCGTTTTCCTTTTTGAGAGGCTTCTTGACTTCAAAGGTGCCATTGGGATAGTGTATGTCACCGAGACTATGAGCAAGGCCAGGTTTAGCCCGGTTTTAGGCTTTATCTTGATATTGCTTGACCGCTCAAAGCACGACGAATGGCCAGCTCGTAAATTGACTCCAAGACCAATTGATTGCAACGCATCGTAGCTATTCAAGGAGCCCGTCGCAAAGCGCTAACTGTTATTATGATATTAGAAGAAGGAATGTGAAGACTTTGCGTCTGCGATCGCTATAGTTCCACACTCATCGTCTACAGTACAGGGACGAAGCTCGCATCATGGACGACCTTCCTCCCCCTCCGCCTTTTCCACCCATGATTCCAATCCTAGAGCTACGAGCCTGGAGTACGCTGTTTCGAATGCAGTAGAAAGAGACCTGAAGACTTCATACGTGCGGCCCTAAATGAAAGGGAACGGACAGACTGCGGTCCCGGAGTCCAAACGCAAGCCGAATGCAGATCTTGGGCCCGCGCTACACGAGGTAGTCTCCTCAGGAAACAAAGAGATGGTCCAGATTCTGCTCCAGAATAGAGCGTCGTGAACACCCGCCCATATGGCTCCAAGCCTACACTTAGTGTAGCAATCTAGCGAAGAGTTGCCGAGCTTGTGAAGATGTTGCTGGAGTAAGCGCAACCTGAATATCCTTCAGCGGACCCACAGCACTGTTTGGGGCAGTCAAAGAGGGGAAAACGGAGCTGGTGCGGCTGCTTCTTCAGTGTGGAGCCAATGTTAACGCGAAGCCGAGCGGGGCCTCTCCGCCTTTATGCAAAGCGTACTCAAGCGGCTATAACGACATCTTTCCAATGCTCCTCTAAAGCCAAGAGATCAATGTCGATGCTACAACTCCAAAGGATACTACGACGCTCTGGCATGCGGCGGAAAAGGTGGACAGGGATACTGTTCGGGCGCTGTTGAGCAAGGACGCCAAATTCGACTCCAAAGCCTCTGGTGGTACTACTGTCCTGTGGCATACTGCTGTAAGAGGCGATAGAGAGACTGCGGATGTACTCCTACACCATGGGGCGAAGGTCGATGTAAGCCTCCTGGGGCAAACACCGTGTTGTGGGAAGCGGTCTGTAAGGGAAACGAGACAATGGTCAAGCTCCTGATGTTTCGTGGAGCTGATAGAAATTCCAAGAGCTCTGGCACCGAGACTGTGTTGACCCGGGCTACGAAGAATGGGATCAGTGATTTAGTGCGGATTCTGCTCGAGTACGCAAGTAATATGTCTGATTGTGTGGTCATTTCATATAGATATACCCATGTATCCTTATTGCTGAGCGCGTCTTTTTGAAGGTGAATTCGGCGCTATAAGCAGGAAAAGCAGTTGAACATGCGTAACGAATTTGATGAACATTATCACCATGAATCGCCCGGAAATCAAGGTATATCCTTGTCAAGTAGCGAGCAGTCCTCATCCTTCCCTTTATATATTTGCATGACGCACTGCCCATCGGACGGTCTCAAAAATCCCAAGTAACCCCTCCCCACCTCGCCCCATTGCCCATCGTTCACCTGAAAGATGATCGGTTTATTGATGTGGTAAGAAGCCATTAATTGGTTCAGTCCCGACAACGCCGACGTGAGGATCCCATATGTCACTTTTTCTTTGTTCGAGTCCTCAACGTACACTTGGACGTTAAACCCGGGCTGATTATTGGTGTATGAACCTTCTGGTAGAAACGTGTCGGCATGGTTCGTGAGTGATGCTAGAGTTGCGCTGACGGCCAGGGTGAAGTTGATGTAGTCGAGAGGGGGTGGTGTGAGGTATTTGAGGGAGTAGAATGTGTAGGTGTTGGTGCCGGGCGTGCACCAGAGGTAGTCCATATTCATTTCATTGGAGCCTGACAGCGGGAGCGTTTGGGTGGGAGGGTTGGTAACATCTGATTGTTTGACCAGGCTGCGCGAAAATATCAGGGGTTGTAATTGATGTGGGATTGAAGTTCAGGGTGTTGCAAACGGAGGAAGCCTACTCACTCTCCGGCTATGATCCCTGGCGCGTTGCTGCAGTGCAGCAAGTACTTGTTGTCTCGTCCTGCTATACCATTCTGGGAAGCGAGGGGACTTGCTATGCTACTGAAAGTCCAAAAGGCTACGAGCAGAGCTGCGAGACGAGGAAAGGCAACTTTAGACCCCATGTCGACGCAGTTAATGTGTGTATATTGAGGAAAGGATGACAAGTAAATGACATTCAACGAAGCAAAAACACGTTGTAATCACGATATAAGACAGCGGAATTGGGACAATACTTAAGACAAGACATAATGGCGCAGTCGTGGCTCTGCAGCCGGTGAGGAATTCACTAGGGACGCTAATAGTCTGACACAAAAGCGCAAGCGATTTAGGAACGCAAGTATCGCCAATAACGTTTCGTCGCGTTTTGAAAATAGTCACCACGTGAATCAAATACTCGATATAAGATATGATAGGATAAGCGACTGTTATAAACTGAAATGTTTGAAGTTCAACGAACTTGCAGAAAACCCATTACCTAGATGAATATTCGGATCCTAGGATCTGTGGGGCTTAAAGATAGCACAGTGCGTTAAGAAGCTTCATATCACACACGGAATCGATCAAACTCTAATGAACAAATCCCGCTCAGCCATGCTCAACTGTACGCGCATAGCAATGTCGTCAAAGCCCAGAAATTTCCAGATGTCTCTTGCTCGAGTAATCCACCGAAGTGATCAACAGCAAAATCAAGGCGTGATGCATCTCGAGCTGTTATGTTGCGTAAAAACTCCAATTCAGCATCGCGGTGCATAATCAGAAGGCTCTTGGGACCTGTCCAGTTCGTAGATTTCATACTTCCTCTTATCCTCTTCCTCCACTAGTCTCACGACCTGTCCTCCTCACTGATCGACATGATCCCATGTGTAGTTACAAATCTTAAATTAAAATGTACGCCTGGAAATGATCCCTGTCCTTTCTGCTAACAGCCGAAGTTGAGGTGTTTATTGGACGAGATATTCATGGCCTGAGGTTTTGGGATAGAGAACCGAGCGGGTTGAAAGCGAGCGTCGCTACTCGTAGAAGCTGGCGAGTTGCATCAACCGCTCGCTTGATCAAGCCTTTTGAAACAACGGCCAGCTCCATTTTTTTGGAACTGGCTGCAGTTTCACATAATCACTCGGAGTTGGTAGTTACGACTATTGATTATTGTCCAGCTCAATAAGTAATTCCCGAATTCTTTGCAACACCTGCTGCCAAGTTTCTTGGGTGTCATGGCCAAATAATGTCCTGCCATTAAGGATGTAATACTCTGCTATCTCTCGCCTGCTGCTCGCGCGTTTTCATCCCAATATCATGTCCACCAGACACCAGGATTGATCTCCTCGACCTGAATTGAGGCCATACTGCATTTAGCAATTCCTCCACGTAGCTCGCTCAACAGCGTCTGTGACCCGCGCACACCTTCGAGCGACCCTGCGAAATACAGATCTCCTATAGTAGCTCAACATCATTAACTCTACCTAGGCGCTTAACAATACTACTTCGTCGATCTTATGAATAGCGGTACTCGGTGGATATGTCAAAATGCGAAACTCAAAGACTCTCGCCTCGACGCCTCCTTTTGGTTGTGCTGAAATCGACGTAGAGATAGCTTGCGACACGCTGCGCCGCCTCCAGGCACTGTGCCTTCCTGAAGCCACAATATGTCTCTTCTCCGACTACCTCTCGCTAGGCTTGGAGCATTTTCTACCAAAAGTCTTAAGAACCTGCGAATCGCGTTCCCGTACCCTAACACGAGTTGGAACATCATGCCGTGGCGACTACTCGGCAATCAAGCCTAGCAACGCTGGTTAATTCACATCATGTCCCTAGGCTGGGATGCTTGTTTGACATCTTCACAGTTTGAGAGTTGTTACCTAATGATAACGGAGGTCTGTGGAGCCGATGCCTCCGTCACTCCCTACAAATAGGTAGCCACCTTCTACGATCCAATGCTTCTGTCTGGTGAACATTGTAGTGGTCGAGATTTCAAGTCGGATATTCGTTCTCTCATTTCATCATATATAGGGAAAGTCTCGTCATCTTCTTTGGCGTTCTATCATCACTCTTTTGCACCGCAAACTCTGCCTATGTGCATCATTCTTATTCTCATGCGTTCTGGTACCCTAGTGGACCCAGTCTACGATCTTCCGTCTCTAGTTCTCTAGCTGCTGGTAGCAGTTCCAGCGCTTCGATCACGTTAAGGCCCGGTTCCACTGTTGTTCCCACTGTTACTAATTCTAATCTCATTGGTCCGACGGATACTGCATCACGCTTGCAGCCAGGTACTCCCACGGACACGGTTATTTCAGGTGTTTCTGGATAGCAAATAGCCTCTGGTATCACCGCCCCCTCCTCGGCTGGCTCTTATCCCCCATCCAGTGGAGGCATCGCTTTAGGCTTCAATTATGACGCCTCCGTCGACTTCGCTACTGAGTTTGCTACAGCAAGAAATCTTGTAGGCACTTCTGGCTTCACCAGCGCTTGTATATATACGATGATCGAGCTTGGATCCACAAATACTCCGATATCAGCGATTCAAGCGGCCATAGACACAGGAACGACGCTTTCCCTTGGTTTATACTGCTCGGGCGGTGATACGAATTTTACTCATGAGACCGAAGCGCTCGCGAGCGCAATCACGCAATATGGCACCGCATTCACAGACCTGATCGTTGGTATCTCAGTCGGCAGTGAGGACCTCTATCGCAATTGTGTGACCACCGACGGTGTAGGCGATACCGCTGCCAATATCAATGAATACATCTTACAAACCAGAGCAGTACTTACAAACGCGAATTTGAGCAGGTTTGTCGGCCACGTTGATACCTATGGCATTTGGACCAACCCTTCAATTGGTGGGCTGGTATTGCCTAATGTTGATTTTGTCGGCGTCGATGCGTACCCATACTAGCAAAACTTAACACCTGGTAATGCCCTCTATACTTTCAATACAGCTATCCAACAAGTCACGTCAGCAGTGGGATCGAAACCGGTCTGGATCACACAAACGGGCTGGCCTGTCACTGGAGCAGCTCAGGGCCCTGCGGTACCAAGCATAGAGAATGCGCAGTCATATTGGCAGAGTGTGGGTTGTTCGTTGTTTGGAAAGAGGAACACCTGGTGGTATACTCTCAACGATACGGGTTTGACGGCTTCCGCTCCAAGCTTTGGAATCACTAGCTCGCCTTCTGATACATGTCCGCTATTCTCACTTTCTTGCGGTGCATCAGACATATCGACATCAGGTCCCACAGGACAATGCACCCCTGGGACTCCAGATTCTTCTAGTGCTGTCTCTGGTGTAGCGTCCAGCGTTACTGGTAACCTCATTTCCTTCAGCACATAGTAGCGCTCCTATATCGACGGCTTCTGTGTAGATCTTACGGGCGTCAGCGTGGCTGATGTATTTTTCGTAGTGACAACGAACGGCGATCGGCCAACAGGCATGACATTTCAGTGCTTCCATAGTTTACATATCCAGTACTTAGTCTTTCTTCTGTTTGCTCTCATCTTACCACGAGGGTGGGCAGTTTTAGCTGCAATGAAGCATTAATGATCGATATCGAACAGGCTTCCGAGTTAATCAAGAATTCCCTCTGGAATCCTTCAAGCCTTCCAAGTCAGCGCGATCAGCTCTCAGCAGCTTCGTCCGGCTCTTCTTTATCTCTAACGATCTGTCCACCCCCAATCGAATTCCCAGGCCCGTCCCTAAACTCAAAAAAGCACTGCCGATACCTCCCACCCTCAACCAAAAAAAACCACAAACCCTCTACCACATTCTCCATCATTCCCCACCTGAAGGATCGCTGATGATCCATATTCCACACCTCAAACACAACTCCATCACCGAGCGTTTTAAAGAACCATTGTGCGCCGAGACCGACTGTTGGGTATATCGCCTCTGCACCGTGGATCTCGATCTGCTCCTTGATGTAGTCTTGCGTTACATTTATGAGGACACCTAGGTCGCGGGCGTCGAGACTTTTGCGCCGAAGACCGAAGCCGAAGCGGAGGGTTGTGCGCGTGTTGGGGACGGTGAAGCTGTAGGGTTTGAGGACTGCATTGGATTTGGCGGAGAAAACGTTGGAAGCGTTCGAGCCGTTGAGGAATGATAGGCTGATTCTTCTTTGGGGGAGGCTGGGGAATAACCCTAAGACGGGGGTGGAAGATAGACAAGGTGATAATACCAGTACTATGGACAGAATTCGTGTTCCTTTTGCAAGGTCTTTCATATTAGAACGTCAAAGCTGTAATCTGACTTTGTAGACTTAGGTCTGAAGATGCATATGTACTGTTTCGCCAATCGCAGATGTTCGGAATGCCATGTTGCAACATGAATAACCGCGATGAATGCTGTCTATGAGAAGCGCAGCACGTGGGTGATTACCGCTTTGTGCTCACGCGCGTAGGAGTAAGGCCCGCGAATCGCATGTATGCGATGTATGTCTTTGAATTTTTGGTACCCAAAAGACGTAAGGAAATGACTCACGGGGTTCCCGATACGTTGGAGCAAGCATGTCGACGAAATAGGTTCGTTCTATCGATTAAACATGCATGGAACGGTGCTCAGATCTTGCCACTGAGAATATATTTGTACTATCGCTTTACCTAACGCTTATAGCTCGCTTAAACAGATGAAAAAAGGCGTAGTGCGTGAAAGGTGTCCAGGCCTCTCACCGCGCGTGGAGCCCTGCTCCAGAGGAAACCTAATCTATACACGACCACTCACAAAAACACAAGCACCCCCAACGCTAAAATGAGCGCGATGGGGCTAGAATCCACACTACCGGAGGCGGTGCCTTGGAATGGGGCAATAGCTGGCTTCGTCGTGTTTAACGTTGAATTACGACTAAGACCAACCTTATTTGTAGTTCCTCCGGTAAAAGCGGTCATTGTCGACGTCGGAGTCATCGTCAAACGCGATATAAGTGTTTGGGCAACAGCTGCTGACGACAGACTCATGGAGCTGTCGATCGCCGATACGGCTGAGGCTGGTGGCATGCTGAAGAGACCTTGTGGTATACTCGTGGTTATTTGAGTAGTGCTGGCAGTGCTGGCATTGCTGGCTGTGCTGGCTGTGCCAAAAGTACTGGCCGTGCCGTTCGCCTTGGACGTGGGGCCTCCTACGACGGCGGGTTGATTGGGCCCGCCGTTGGAGCGAACAGATGCAACGGATGCATGAGTTGCAGGGTTGGACAATGCTTGTAATAAGGAGCTTGAGGCTTGCTTGCTGATACCCAATTCTCCTAGGCTGACAAGCGGCGTTCCCGATGCTGCTGGGGCTGTGATCGGCGTTGACTGAGCGAGGCATTTTGTGCAAATTGTGGAGGTCGAGGTGCTAAGGATTGTTGACAGTATCGTGGTGACATGTTGAGTAGGAGTCCCGCTCGCTGGAGTAACTGTGCTGGTAATGGGGCAATTGCTGATGGTAGTATGCACACTGTGATTACGGTTAGCTATAAGAAAAGGACGACAAGAAAGGCTTGTGAGTGACTGACATTTCGGTCGTAACGACTGCCTGCGTCGTTTGCGATGCTACTGTTGCTGATGAAAAGGTTGGCGCAATGCACTTGGTACAGATTGTCGAAGTTGAGGTGCTCAATATCGTTGATACCACAGTTGTGATCTGTGGAGTTGGACTTCCGTTGGGAGCGGTGAGCATGCTTGTCACTGGGCAAGTGCTCAACGTAGTATGGACACTATATGATTTATTAGTCTGAATTATGCGTTGATCTATTCACTCGGGACTTACATCTGGGTAATTAATATCTCATGCGTAGATCCTGATGCACCCGTAGGTAGAGCTGGGGTCGACAAGGGTGCGATATTTGATGCCAAAGACACAACCGCAGGAGCCGTAACAGACTCTGCCGTGGCGCTCGTGGACTTTGAAAATACCACAGGCGTCATTGGTGTGTTAGTTGCAGCACTAGTGGGTGATATAGCGACTGATGCCCTACTGGAAGGTGCTATCCCCACAATACCACTGGGCGTTCCCGATAACGAGATACTCGATCCTGACTGGATAGTAGGTATGATAGCAGTCCCAGTGGGTCCGAGGGGGATGGAGGCAACAACGCTTTGGGAATTTGATACTGAGCTTGTGCTTGAGTTGAATGGCTCGTCGACTACTCTTATGCTCTTCCAACTTCCACTCTTGTCCGTGTACTGATATTGCTGCGCAGGCGTGGCGTTGGTAATTTTCACGCTCTTGATGTACATAGTGTAAGGTTTTGGTGGAGGCAAAGTTGTCTCTCCACCGGCCCAATTCTTTGTACCCACAGGCTCGCTGGGATCCCCTCCGTCCCAAAGGCTGAGGCTGACTTTCATTGGAGTTTGAGGGAAGTAATTTCCTGCTTCAGAAGCCTTGAGAGTACGTACGACGACTTGGTCGATTGACCAGATCAAGGTGTCTGCAGTCCAATCGAGTGCGTATGTATGGAATGAAGTCTGTGGAGATGTAACATTGACATATCTCCCAACGTTGTAGTTCAAAAAACCCTTCCCGTAGTAGTTGGTCTGGATGTGATTTTCTCCAGTACCGGTCGTTTCCCAGTCAATCTCGTCCAAGTCATCCGACAGCAGCACCATACTGCTCACGATGCCCTGACCTGGCGCGCCTTGGACGACATACTCAATGTGGCCGAAAAGGATTTTGAAATTCGTAAAGAATGTGGGTGCGTCATATCTTTTTGCAAAGGTCAATTCCGCGCCTTGGGCACCGAAGTTGACAGTCTCATAGTTTGCTACGCTCCAGTCGCTCGGGACAGACTTTGCGGTGGTGAAATCGATGGAGTAGGTGCTGGTTGCGAGACCCAGGTCATTAGGACAAGTACCTAGATCTCGTCAGTAAACGGCTGATGTCAGGTGGATTCTAATCTTACCATTCAAAGGTTGACATGTTGTGGTAGTTTGAGCATAGGAAAGTGGTAAGGCGAGTGTGACAGCAACCGCTGCAGCGGTGCGACTGTTGAAAAGCATGATGGCCAAATGCCGAAGAAACAGGGGAGAGGTTCGAAGAGAATTTGAATATAGTGATGAAGTTTAATGAGTGTAATTTTAGGAATGGAAAATGACTACAGAGTCAGGAGGGAAATCTGAAGATCTTGACAGCCACGTGACTTGGGCCATGCTAGAAAATCGTGGGTGTAAAAGAGACAAAGAACGATCGAGGCAAAGCGATGGCGAAGTGGCGCATACCTTATATCTACGGACAAACGCGAAAATGTTGACTCAGTGAGAGCTGTAAGGCGCCACTTTCTGGTGAGTTGTCCAAGTCTGCCACATAGGGGCGAGCATGCCAATATGAATATGCAAATCGGACTTTTATCGTCGAGGCAGAGCCAAGCTCTAGCACATCGCGGTTCCTGAGTTGAGTAAATCTTTCCTGGTCATCATGATCCGAGGTGTCAATAAATAGACGATCACTTCTCTCGCTTGCTGTCGGAAGCGCTTCTTGAGAAGGATTTGCAGTTTTCTTTTCAGAATGTCATCTTTCTTGATATATATTGCATCTATCCAGAGAATACGAATCTCTTTCAAGGCGCGAGGTACTGGACCCTGTTGGAGACGTTAAGTGACTTGTAAGGATTCCCTTCGTAGAGTTCAGCCTCAATTTGACTACAAAGTCGTAGGTATTTGACAAAGCTGCGTAGGCCAGAAAGCGTCCAGGCAGGAATCCTGGCAATTGAATCTCACTCACTGTTCCTGAAGAAGCGTGTGTGTCTCGTTCCTGGCCCACAGCCTCCCTAGAGTATGTTGAGCGAGCCATGGCGAGAAGCTCTGACGGGTGCGCACGATGAAATCGATTGTTGGTGCCGCAGTTATGAGAAACGACTGAGCGTTCTAGCATAGAAGCAGTAGTTGATACCTCAAGATATGAATGCTAGATATCTCACTACCTTTATCATCAGTTCCTAGGAGAAAATCTTAATTCCGCTAGCCTCGAAATGGTCTAGCAGGGTCTAGACACGTGATGGGCTGTGCCCTCTACATAAGTAATGATCAATAATTCCTTTTTTGTCAAAGGGAAATCAACAAAGAATCTTCCATTTTCGGGGATCGCATTGTTCTTGTTCGTCCACTTGTTTGTCATACCATTGCCTTGGAACAAGTTAGAAGATGACACCACCCTCGCTTGGAATCCTCCGATGGAGGCGGCACCCGTCGAGAAGCGCGCGAATGGCATCGCAATCTTTCTACTGCTCCTCTTGTCACTCTCCAGGCACGGCCCCCTCGGGCGGTCTGGGGTACAATCTTGTTTCGTCCGACCTGCTGCACATGTTCTGGTACAAATTTGAATCATGCGCGTGCCATGGAATATGATGGAGAAAGCTGTCAAGTTGAGATGCGATATAAGACTTCCAACCGCCCAGTCAACCTTAACCCCATCACCATGCAATTGTTCGATCAACATACAATTTGCTGGACATGTGCCACGGCACGGCTCGATGCTATTCGGAGGTTTTTTTGCACGCAATGATGAAAGCGTCCCGCTTGAGGATTCTAGCGTGGCAATTGGAAGCCACGTCCACGCTTCTCTAGTCTCTCCTACGATACCCATGTCAGAGGGAGCCATGAATGGACGAATTGCGTTGGCAAGATCTCTTAGCCACCCCAGGAACGAGGCCGTGCGTCCAGTCCTGGGTTGGGTCGGCCATCCTCATTGCAGTTCGTGCGATGCTTTGTGTACGAGGCAAGAAGGAGTGGAGCGGTCCATGCTCGCGCTATGATCTCATATAATGTAAACTACATCTTTCTCGAGCTTTGTCCCTCATTCTCAATTTTTCTGCCATTCGTTGCTAGCTAGTAAGCTGACAAGATGAAAGAACAATTCTTTGCTAAGCCTGATAATGGCGACGTGGACCAAGGCTGGGCACTTCTTGCAGTATGTTGGGCTTTTGTGACATGCGCTTTGGTTTCCACTATCCTGAGGGTGTGGGTGCGCGCGAGGCTTACCCGGAATTTGGGCTCAGATGACTACAACATGATCATCGCCATGGTCAGTAACATACTATACCGTGACAGATCTTCATATTGCCATGTTGTCACAGCAATCGCTGATCATGCAAATAGACTACCACATTGATAGGCGTCGGGCTCATTACAGCAGAAGTCATTAACGGGCTAGGCAGACATGAGTACTACCTTACGCCGTCCCAAAGGCGTCGCTTCCAAAAACTCGGATGGGTAGACTGGATACAGACCTTCATCACTCTCATGTTCACGAAGATCTCGATATGTTTATTCCTCCTACGCATAGTGGACTCGAGGAAAGTAAGAATTGTCATGTATAGTTTGATCGGCTTTACAGTCCTTTTCACGGCGGTTTCTGTCTTCCTGTTTATCGGGGTATGCCGACCACTCAAGGCGTATTGGGATATTGGTGTTGACGGCACGTGTCTCTCAAATCATCAAATCGTGTCAGTTGTGATTGCTCAAGGAGGTGAGGACAAGCACCCTGTAAAATGCGCTATCTCAAACTGACCAACCCAGTCCTTTCCGTCATCACCGATCTCATATGCGCCGCATTCCCAGTCTTCTTCTTACGAAATCTTCAGGTCAAAACGAGAACAAAGGTGGCTTTGTGTTCGCTGATGGGACTGGGAGTGATGTAGGCGCGATCCTCTGTCCCGACAATCTAGAGCTGTGTACTGACAAAAGACCTAGTACTGCAGCATGCTGCACGGTGCGGACCGCATTATCTGGTGCTCTCATGGACAAAGACATTACATGTAGGTGTCACTGGTCATTGAGCTCCTCGGCATGCGCTAACCCAAGGTCCAACGCAGGGGCTATCACAACAAATGTCGGCTGGAGATTGTAAGTGTTCGGCTGGTCTCGACTCACTTGAGAATTCCTAGTTGACATGATCCACTCGACAGGCCAGAAGTAAACATTGGCATCTTTTGCGCCAATGCGCCTGTCATTCGACCATTGTATCTGTACTTCCAAGGCAGGTTACAATCCCAGCAGACTGCCAGTACAGCAATTACAGAAGAGCGGATAAAGCCCAGCCACAACATCTGGACTGGCAGCACAAAGCTCCAAGATTCGCCTGGCTGGAAGCAACTGTCCTCTAGCCAGCCATCAGGCGATACAAGTATGAGTTTCGAGATGGGCATGGCATTGCACGACACGCACGAAAATCGAGGTTCTAATGTCTGAGAAACTGTATGGTAAAAAACGCTGTGCAAAGGACGGTAGTGCTCTGCGTTGACTGGCTAAGAAGGCCTGTTTGTATATTGTATAATGAGCATCTTGCCAAGAAGTGCGTTTTCAAGGTCGAGACATGTGATATTGGGACCGTGCATATGATGAACGAAGGAAGACATATTGTCCCTTTGCCGCAGAATAAGTAAGCTCCATTGCTACACGGGTACCAAATACCACTAGGTGTCCCCCCAAAATTGTTGTTACTTGTGTTACATGGGAATCTGCAGAAGCTGAAAGCTGCCCACTCGTACTCTAAAATGCCGAGCACTCGTACACGAGCAGCATATCACTATCTTAGCGGCAACGGCCCCCCACCTGGCTTCCCACCGACAGTTATCTGTGGCTTTCCACCGCCATTCTCAAACACTAGAGCTACTCAATTTTGGTCCACTGCGCACGGAGGTGAAATGCTTTTGTATTGACTGCACGGTCGTACTTTGCAGGATGAACAACCTGATATTCACTATGGTACAGAGCCTACTTTGTATGGATACTTTGAAATTGATAAGAAATGATAAAATACAGCTGCAGAAAAACAAAGAGTAATTTTCAAACACGTGCCACGAAGAAGAGGGTGGAAATTAAGATCAGCCCTCATCAACTGCAGCGTTTGCCCCTCAAGAGAGGTACGAAGCTCACACAAAAGCAAGAATTGTAGCTTCTAGCCTATCCAGTTGCCAACTTCTTCAAACCAGTAATATCCCCATTGAATATATCTGCATCCCCGCCATATGCGTAAGTGTCCGCATTCTGCCAAATAGTCTGATACGGCCATCCACCAGGAATCGTCCCAACGGTGCTACCGTAGCGCGCCAACACCAGTGGGCATGTGGTATGGAAGGCTGTGCTCCCACCCGTGCATGTGCTCCACCAGTCATTGGTGCTGTAGATCATGGGGTAGCGAGTCGTCTTGGCGTGGTATGTATTGACAAAATCCTGGATCCAGGCAACCATGGCAGCTTGACTCAAGCCGTAGCAGGTCGCGCCGGACGGGTTGTACTCGATGTCTAGCATTCCTGGTAGGGTGATGCCATCGTTGGACCAGCCTCCGCCATGGGCAAGAAAGTAGGTGGCTTGAGCACTGCCGGTCCCTGAATTAGGATGCGCAAAGTGGTATCCGCCTCGAATGAGACCTGCGCTGGTTGCTCCGCTGTAGTGAGTCGAGAAGCCTGGGTCGATGTAAGTGGTGCCCTCTGTAGCCTGTATACTGTGTCAGATGCAGCTTGCTGGTAGTAGTAAGTAGATCAAGGCCGCCTGGACTCAGTGGTATCTTACCTTGATGATGACGAAGCGGGCACCACTATTATAGGCACCCTGGAAGTTCACGGTAGCTTGGTAGTGCGAGATGTCGAAGCCTTGGACAGTTGAACGTTTCTCGATGTTTGCAGGAGCGGCACTTGCGAGACCAGTGCTAAGGAGAAGGCAAATGGTGGAGAGCTTCATTGTGGGAAGTTCTGATGATGAGTCGGTCAACGTGTATGTAAATGTCAATGTTCTGGGAGAGAGTTATCGATGGAAGCTGGATGGGACTTCATTCGGGGCAGACTGTCAGTCTTATGCATTCTGATATGCGATCATGTTGCTTAAGATAATGACAGTACCGACGGTTGCAGATGGTTATGTTTCACTCGCCTATTACAATAGACGATTGCAGATGATTGATGTTTCACTCGCCTATTAGTCTGAGGGCGTCGAAGCTAGGGCAACGAAAATGGGGGTTAGTTTTACGTTTATTCGCCTGCTCGTAGGCGAACCGTTGAGTTTCATACTGGTGCAACATCAATACACACCATAGCGTAACATCCTCATAGCTTTTATGGAAGGTGATAGGTGCAAGTAAGATGATAAAGACCCTTTGACGTAAAGTTGCCTACAGGCCAAGCACTCCAGGGCCTTGTTTCTTTGTTTTAGCCCCGGAGTAGCATTTGGGGGCTTGTTTTAGCCTCGGGGTAGCAGTTTGGGGCCGGCCCTTTGCCGCACGTGGGCGAGTTCCGGTTCGACTTGCAGCGGCGATCCTCCTGACTTCGCTACAGAGCCGATATTATACCAATAAGATGCAAGTTCTGATGCTCAGTCTCAACAAAGTCGAGAGAAGTCGAAGGATCGGTGATCTCTTCTTAGCAAAACTGAGCATGTGTCATAGAAGCATGTAATATTGGGGAACGGCAAGTCTTTCGATCTCGATTCGAGACAGGGTCGAGGCATATGCGACATATGATTGTCACCTTCGGCGAGAAACTCCCTTCAAGTGCTACGCCTGGTTTCCACCACGGTATTTTGTAGAATCTCCTGAAGATCTCTCCAAATTCATTCCTTGTTTTGCAGTCGTTTTAGCGCATCCCAGTGTGTCTTGATCTCATAGTAGATACGACACCAATTTGTCTTTTTTTCCACTGATAGCTCTGCCAGCAGCGGCAACTCCACTGGACTCACAGTAGCATAGGACTTCTCTAGGGGGGCGTGCTCTTCACACCATGCATCCGCGATATCAGGCCAAACCTCTCGCACCACCGCTGCTTGCTCTTCGGAGTGTTGTTGTGCTTCATCCCTCTAAAACGTTTCCTTGAAAAGTGCCAGCAAAAAGATCTTGGTCCAGAATGATGGCTAAATACAATCCCAAAGCCCCAAAGGCCAGGGCTTTGTAGCGCTCGATGCCAGCTCGATAGCAACAAGTGTTAGCGCAAGATGCTGAACGTAAGCTGGCTATATCAATAGGATCGCAGAGCTCGACTATAGCATCTGAAAGTCCTCGTGGTAATTTCGTGAATGGGTCATTTAAGCTTGGCTTCAATGACGTGCGATTTACGGATAGTAGAAGGGGAGGTAGTAACGGGACGAGGATGGGATTCGGCGCAAGCCGTCCATCCTCGTTATGGTGCAGCCACCATTGGGCTTGCCCTCTTTGCGCGGCTGGATGACAAGGTACTTCTTCGTACATTCGATGAACGTTTTCTAGCTTTTGCCACTTGCCTAGATTATCCGTGTCAACGTGTCCAAAACGTAGGCGTGAAGCACGAGCGAATAGTTCGAAACATGTTGGGTGGAAAGGCATTGGGGTATCAGGGTCTTATCGTGATTGAAGGTACAAAAGTCAACTTTATTTCTGTGCCTTTGCTGGGAGATACTAGAGGATCCACCTACATCAGGATCGCGGTATTCTGAGTCGGGACGTAAATGTTCAACGCCATGACGAGGGGGCGTACAGTCCCATCGCAGTCGCGCGAAGGCATGTGACCACGAAGACCAGAGAGGAAATAGTCCCCCTTGAGTTTGTTGGCATTTGGAGCAGAATCCCGGTTATAGTTTAGCCTGATTAGGCTTAGCGCTTAGCCCTGTACCAAATTGCTAAGCAACACCAGTTCCAAAGATAATCAATCAATTGTTCAACCTCCACCACTGGCTATTAATAGGCGTGTAATCCAAAGGAGACCGAAGTCTTGGGCATTAAACTCGGGCTTCCAGTGGTGGCCTTTGCGAACAAGGCACTGCACTGTAGTATAGCCACGCATCTGTTCGGCAGAGATACTGAAGCCGCTATAGCCCTTCTCGCGCTTGCAACTGAGCCTGCCCACATGCTCGAGCTTCAGACATTCATAGTAGCTCTTATAGAAGTCTGAACTACTATAACCTTGAGAACCTTGGTCATCGTCACGAGACGCAAGTTCGGTATTTAGCTCCTGGACCTGTGGTTTGGTTTTAAGCTCGTGCGAACCCTCTCGTTCCACGCAAACGTTAGCAACCTGCGTTACAATTTCCGCATTATATCCAGATTTACTGCCATCTCAATTCATACAGTCGACCATTGACCGATCCCGAGATACATCTTCATTGAGTTCTCCTATGTACGTACACTCTCTAAGGAGTATTTCAACTAGGTCGTCATCAGATCGTATTCGAATAGCTCGCTGTCTTTATCACTTGAACAGAAACGATCTCCATCGCCTTCATCATCTTCATCGGTAACACAGTTAACGTAGCTATCGTTCTTTGGGCTGGCCCTGGAGGTCACATTAGGGTCATCCTTTCGCGGCACGTCACGGCATCCTGCCGAAGCAGGACAGCAATCTCTTTTGATGCATTCCTTGGTGAGGAAGGTATCAATGACCTCGCCTTGATCATCAAGCCTGTAGCTCGATTCACCACACCACGCCGCGTACAAGGGTTCATCTGCTCGTCGAATCCACCTTATGTTGAAGGGATAACCGCATATCTTTCGAGGGACCTATTTATTACACTCAATCATTAGGTGTCTATGTTCACATCTGAGTATGGTAATATAGCCTGAGGCAGCCAATCAGCAGGTGTAACACGTAAGTCTAATATTTGCGAACTTTTTTCGATCACCCCAGCGCAACTTACCCATTTCGTTTGCTCCAGCTTCAATCTATCGATAGCGCACGAAAACTTATTTGCAGCAAGAGGCCGAGTACCTCAAAACGCTGCTCTGTAATACTGTGATCGAATATATGTTGAGACGAGAGCTTTGTGATTTTTGGAGCAGTCATGATGGAAATGATTTGTAATGAGGGCCCTAAAGCTACCCTAGAGCCAACCCGGGAGATCCCCCTATGAGCGCCTAAAACTTCCCTCGGGGGCGGTGGCTCGCTTAGGACCCCCATAAACTCAAGCTATATAAGTAGTGACATATTCCATTAAAACGGAAAGAAAACACCACTACACGTTCAAAACTACTTTTTGAAAAACAGTTACTAAGACGCGCTTCTATATCGGCCAAACCCTCCCTATCTAATAGAGGTTATTACTAGCTATCTTCTAACCTTAAATAAATACTATCGGGTTAAGTTAACGTCATGGATTTAGGTTTAAGCCTATTCGTACCTAAAATACAATATTCGCGCTAGATTTAAATATACTCTCATATTATACCTAATATCCGGAGACCGTTATAAGTAGCGGAGAAAGAATAAAGATAAAATTATATTATAAATTTATTTCGATAATTTATAATATATTAGAGCCTAAAGTATTTCTACGAAAAAATTCTTTTATAAAATAACCGGTAACCTCTAGGACTTTATTATAAATATATTTTTATATTATATTAATACTAGCTCTTAAAAATCGAAGAGAGTTTATTTAAATAAATAATATATTTAATCCTCTAGGAGAGATTAAGATATACCCGAAACTAAATCGAATATAGATTTATTTATTTATATTTTAATATTAAATATATCGGAATTAGGGTTATACCTCTAGACTAGTACCCTAGAGGTTTATCCTAAAGAGTTCCGTTTTTAAATACTAGAAATATACTTTAATTAATAGGCCGGTTAAAACGCGGGGATAAATAAAGGGAGATTTTATTTTATTAATAAAAAACTCTTTATAGAGACCCTATAAATATTAATAATAATAACGTCGTCGACGTTTATATTTAATACTATTATTACCGCCGTTATTATAAATATATCTATTATATTAATTACTTTTATTATTACTTTACTCGCCGTCGCTAGCCTACGCCCTTAAAATTATCTCTATACCTCGAGTAAGAAGTAATTCTATTATAAATAATAGAATTTAAAAAGAGTATAGTATATAACTACAAAATATATAGTTACGTTATTATTTATTTAATACGACGTCGGTTAATATAATATATTTAATAATTATTAAAGGACGGGATTAATATCTAGAAATTTATAAAATTAATAATTAGATTTATTAAATTATAGTCTAGTTATAATATAGGAGTAGACTAAAATAAAAGATAAAGAACGAAAATTAGGGTAGGGCTAACTATTATTTAAATAAAAACTAGTATATAAAGTATTTATTTATTTCCTATCCCGATTATATTAAAATAGAAATAAAGAAACTAGTTTAGATTTAAATTAAATCTAAAATAAATTAAATTAAGTTAAAGTAAGTAAAATTATATTATAATAATAACCCCCTCTTTAAGGTCGAGCTTCTATAAAATAAATAAATAATTAATTAAATTAATTAAATTTCGTAACCCTAACTCTTATTTAGGGTTACGAAATAATTAAAATAAAAACGCGTCGAAGTATTCGAGTTATCGATAATAATAAATAAAAGATAAAACGGGGAATAAGCGGCGGTATACGAATAAAACTAGGCGTTAATATTATTATTTATAAATAATAATAACGGGGCTAGGCTATAGGGTACTATCTATTTATATAATAATATAAAGTATCGATCGAAGCCGATACGGAATAATAGCCGAGGGGATAATAACGGATAAAGAATAAATTATAATATAAACGGGGGTTAATTTCTTAAAAATCGGACTAGAATAAAAATAGTAAAGATTCTTTATACTAATACCTTTAAATAATATATAGTAATTCGTAGAGGCTAGCGGCGCTAGGATTCGAGATATAATATTTATTAATAAATTATTAATAACGAGTAAAGTAATAAAAGGGTTCTTATATAACGATATAATTTTCTTAATTAATATAGTATTTTAATAAAAGTAGATTATAACGGCGATTATATTTAGAATTTAAAATACCGTTAATATACTACTCTCGTTAATTATCTTCGGTAATTATAAATTCTTGGATAAACTAGACTTATCTAGATAGAGGGTTATTAACTATTAATTATAATAAATTAATATAGAAAACGGGGTAAATTTTTATTAAATACGAAAAATCTAATTAAATTATAAAAGGATTATCGAAAACCTTAAAGACTCGGAAGAGGTTAATATTATAATCGTCGAGTTTAACTAAAGAGTATATAGTATTTAAATTCTTAGTATTTAGTTATATTTAGTTATCTATTAAATATATTAAATATAGGCGCCTTCGTTAATTAACCGAGGATTTAAAAATAATTTAGGCGATAAGTATTTTATCGCGGAGGTAATCGTTTAAAACTTCTATTTATATTATAAATTTATTAATAGCGATTAAATAAATACGTATTTAAACGGTAAAATCTTAAAGTAAAGACTCGATAAACTCGAAATCGATATATAAATATTAATTATAATTAATTAAGAAAGGCGAGGCTAGAGTACTAGAAGAATTAATATTATTATTAAAAAACTCCGCTTTAAGGAGCTATTTTACCTAATTATCCTATATATAATTAACGTATATACGGAGGTAGTATTTTATTATAGTATTAAATTACTCGGTTTAATTATCCGTCTAAGGATAATACCCGGTAGATATATATTAATCGATTTTAAAATATTTATATAAAGCCTCCTAGAACTCCGATATAAATTAAAATCCTCGATCCGAAATAAAAATATCTAGTAGTTTATAAAGTTTTTATATATTCTAGTAGAAAGCGTTATAAACTTCGTCTACTTCTATCGACGTAGTTAATATTAAATATTATATCTTAGTTAAACGGTCTACGAAAATTAGAATATATTAATAAATAATTCTTATAAAGATATAAGACGGTAGAGGACCTATATAGTTTATCGAGATATCTCTTTAATATCGTTACGGGGGCGGTAATAAACGTAATTATTTTTAAATATATTAACGGGAAAGTTTAATTCTTTAATATATATAATAATTCCTAACGAATCGCTAGATAATAGTATAAATATTAAATTATTAATAGGCCCGACTAATTAATTCGTAATATTTAATACAACCTAAGTAACTACCTATAATATTATTATAAATTAACTAGATTAAACGAAGGTGTAATTTATTAAAATTCGGAATATATCTCTTTTCTTAGAAATAAAGAACTTTATCTTTATCTTCGTATTTAATAAAGGGAATTCCGCTATAATAATATATTCTAGAATATAGTATTTCTAGGATTTTAGGGGCGAATTGATCGGTTTAATTAACTATATCCTATAATTAATAAATCGGGGTATTATATAAATCTTTATTTAAATTAATAAATTAATCTTTATCGAGTTTAAATTTATAAAATATAAACGGGGTCTATAATTCCGGATTAATATTTATATCGAGGTTTATAACGGTCGTATAAATTAATATAAAATATAACTAGAAAAACTAGACGAGAATTTTTTAATCTATTATTAATATAATTAAAGTAACTAGAATTAAGGCTAGGGTCGCTATATTTAGCGATATATTATAAATATAATCCTTAAGAATTTCTAGAGTTAAATTTTTTCTTTTTAATATTATCTAGTATTAATATTAATATCTAGGGTCTAATTTATCCCTCTTTTTAAAGAGGTCTCTTAACCGATATATTAATATATTAGATTTACTACTTTCTTTACTAGGCCGATAGGTAATTTTATAATTAAAACGGGATAAAAACTCGCTTTATTTTATTTAATAACGAGATAATATCTTAAATAAAATAAAATATTTAAAAACTTTATAATCCGATATAACTTTAATAAAGAGAGTAGATTCCTCTAGTTTAAAGCGCTATTCCTCGAATATACGGATAATTACTATAAACTCTTTATTATAAATCTCGTAATTATACTCGGTAGGGTTATATTTCTTTAAAAAATAAATAATAAAATAAAGAATATTTTAATTATTATATTAAAATAGGACCCCCTTAAATACGTAATTAAATATATTTATTTCTACTATAATTTTATAATTAGTGTCGAAATAGATTAAAATAATATCGGAGGTAAAAGTCTTCTTTAAGGTATTAAAAATTATTTAATATCGAGTACTCTACTCGAAGATAGTACCTTTTTTAATTAAGGTTATAAATAATATAACTAGTTTATTAAACTTATAAATAAAACGCCGATAAAAGTTAATAAATCCTAGGAAATTTTAAACGTCTTTAATATTAACTAGTTATAGTTAATTTAAAATAATATCGATTTTCTTTAAATTTATTTTAATCCCTTTAATAATAATAATTAATTCTAAATATATAACTTCTTTAATATAGAAATTATATTTAATAATATTTATTTAGAGCCCCGCCTCGCGGAGCTTTTAAAAGATATATTTAATATAAATTTTATACTCTTCTTTAATATCGCTATAAATTAGAATATCGTCGAGGTATATAATATAAATCTTATTAAGAAATTTATAAAGAGTATCGTTAATATAGTATTAAAACGAGGTAGGGTTATTATATAATTTAAATAATATAATAAAGTATTCGAATAAACCGAATCGGGTATAAAATATTATAAATTCTTCGTCGCCCTCCTTAACACGGAGGCGATTAAAAATAAATATAATATCTAATTTAAAAAATATTTTAGTACGATTTAATCGATTTAAAATTTTTAAAATTAGGGGTAAAAAGTATTTATTCTTTATAATAATAATATTAAACCCTCGGTAATTAACGTAGAAATATAAACCTCCGTTAAATTTCTTTATAAATAGAATAAAGAATACGGCGTAGGATTAATTAACTCGAATAAAATCTTTATTAAAATTCTTATCTAGGTAACGATAGAGTTCTAGGATCTCGTTATAATTTATATTATATAAATTAAATAACGGAGGTTATAACCCTTCTTTAAATTTAATAATATAATTATATAATTAATATAAAAATAAAGTATTAATATCTTTTCTCGAAAAAATATCTAGGAATTTATAATATTATATAAATAAAATCGTAGTTAAGTTAATATTCTTATTATCTCGATAAACTTAAAACTCTTTTTAAATAATAACGGCGGCGAGGTAAAACTCCTTATTTATTTTAAATATAACTCGGTTCTAGGCTTAATTATAAATATTTAATTTAATATTTTAACTAAGACTAGGTTTAGATTTATAATATCTAGATTCTTAATAAAATTAAATATTTAAAGTCGAGATTTCTTCTAAAATACCTAGGAATCGATCGATTTCTATAAATAATAAATTAAATATAATTTATTTATTAAATATAACGAGCCGGGTAAATAGTCGAGATTTTATCTCGTATATATTAAAAGTAATTAAATACTAGGTTCGTTATTCTTAATACTAGGATTTAAAATAAAACGAGGCTAGGTTATAATACCTAATCTTAAATATCTTTCCTTATTTAATAATAATAATAATATAATTATATTCGTTATTATAACTAGTTCCTATAGGAATAAATAATTAAAACTAAAGCGGGGAAAACTCTTTTTAAATTTAAATTTATTATTAATAAATCTAGAATTAAAATAATTTCTTTTAAATCTTAAATTATTTTATACGAGTACTAGGCTAGGTTAAAAACTAGGTTTACTTCTAATAAATCTAGGACTAAATTAATTTTTCTTAAATCGAGGTTTATTTTTTATAAATCTAGGATTAAATATATTATTAACGAGTTTAAAACTAAAATAACTTCTTTTAAATCGGAATTAATTATTTAATAATAATATTATCGTTTATAAATAATAACGGCTCTCTATATACTAGCGACTCCTTTTAAATCGGGGTTTACTCTAGGTTAATATTAAATAAAATTAAAAACTAAGATTCTTAAATCTAAAAACTTTCTTAAAGTATTAAAAAAAAATTATTTTCTACGAAGACTTTTATAGGACTAGGGGTATAGTTTTTTAAATAAAAATATAAAACGAAAATTAAGAAATTATTTAAGAAATTAATAGTAATTTTATAATAATAAAGGTATAGTAGGCCGATTATAACGGGGTATTAACTAAATTTAATAACGAAAAAAACTATTTATTTTTAATAATTATAGATATTTAAAATCGTTTCTACGATAAAATAATATATTTTATAGTAGTAGGTACGTTATTAAAAAGTCGGATAATATAAAAATAACGAAGAAAACGAAGGGGTAGATAATAAATATATATAAAATTATAATTAATAAAGAGATAATTAAATATATTAATATTAATTAAAGCTTTAATTTAAATTCGGGACTAATTATTCCATAATTAATAAAAAATAACTATATATTTATTACGAAAAATAGGGTCGGTCTTAAAAAACTATATAATAAATTATAGCGAAAATTTAATTAATAATAAAAATAAATTAAACGATATAACCGATAAATAAAAAGGTATATATAAAATTCTAGGTACTTATAATTTTAATATATAACTTTATACCGGGGCTATTCTTTTCCTATATTTAAAATAACTCCTCTTATAATACTTTTATTATCGTCGATAATAATTATAATATTAGATCGGAGGTTAACTAGTTTAATAAAGTAAACTTTTATATTATATCTAGGCGATTTATAATAAAAGTAAAACCTCTATTTCTCGTAGATATTTTTAATAACCGGGGTTTTTATTAATTTATCTTTAATAATAATTTAGGCCGAATTAAAATTTATTAACTCCTTAAATAAAATAATAAAAACTAGTTTAATAACGGTAATAAAACTACTCGTTATATTAAAGCGAGTTATAGGGGTAGAAACTAGTAAAGATATAATAAACCTCCTCGAGGTTTATCCTAATTTAATAAAAATAGTATTTTAACGAGGTAGACGGTATTTAATTTATTAAAATTCTTAATTAATTTCGGAGTATATATAAATATATTTATCGAAAATATATAACTATTAATTATTAACTTTTCTTTAAGAGATAGAGGCCTATTAAGTAATATAATTAATATTATATTTTATAATATTAATTAAGGATTCGTTCTTTATTCGAGAATATTTCTTCTTTTAAAAAATAAGATTAAAATACTCGTTAAAAAATATAGAGTTTTATTTAAATTCCTAGATATAGTTCCGAGTATTTTTTTATTTAAACGAGTTATTATATACTTCCTATAACTTTTTTCGTTAATTAATAAAATTAATTAAAATATAAAGACCCTCCTTTTAATAATAATTTATTAAATTAAAGACCTTTTTACCGATAATTAATTTAAACTCTATATAAACAATTTTATTACTATCGGTAAAATAGTAGTTATAATTTATATATATCTACTATATTAATATTTATTTTTAAATATCTAATTTATCCTAGTCCCCTTTATATTCTAAAATATCTAGAAATTTTTCGGATTTAAAAGGCGTTCGAGGTCGCGAGGGGGTAAGTTATTAAATATTTAAAAAAAAAAACGAGCGTAGGCCTATAATAATAATATTATTAAAAGTATTTTTATCGAATACTTAAAGCGGAGGTTAAAGTATAGTTTAAATTATAATAAATATAACCTAGGTTATTACCTAAATAATAATATAAATTAAGAATTATATATCTAGCGTAGGAGGAGAAGGAGGTATAAATAAAAATAAAATATTTAATAAAAAATTACTCTCGATTTAAATATATAAATAATCGAAGATATTAAAGAAATTAATAAAGTTATTCTAAACTTCGGTAAAAAACTATTATACGCGGTCTTTAGAGTTAAAGGGTTAATCCTCTATAATAATTATTTTAATACTAAGGAGTATTAACTAGGTAGTTAATTTTTTATAATATTAAAAAATAGGATTAATATTTAGAGATTTATTAAATTAATAATTAAATTTATTAAATTATAACCTAGTTATAATATAGGAGTAAATTAAAATAAAAGATAAAGAACGAAAATTAGGGTAGGGCTAGTTATTATCTAAATAAAAATTAATATATAAAATATTTATTTATTTCTTATCCCGACTATATTAAAATAAAAATAGGGAAACTAGTTTAGATTTAAATTAAATCTAAGATAAATTAAACTAAGTTAAAGTAAATAAAGTTATATTATAATAATAATAAATAATAAGGTAAAATAATAAAGAAGGTAGAGGAATAAAATTATATAAACTTTAACTCGTTAAATATAAATTATAAAATTAAAACGACACTAGACCTTGATAGGAGCTCGTTTAATATAAATTATAAATTTAAAGTATATTAATTATAGAGCTAGAGTTATATTAAATTTATTTAATAATTTAAAATCTCTATAAAGAATATATTATAAAAATACTCTTTTTATTTATATAAATACCCCCCCGATTACTATATAGATACCCCCCCTATATTAGGCTAGTAGCCGCGGTTATTATAATAAAATATTATAAAATTATTTAGGCGACGTAGGTATATAATAATAAAACTACTATTTTATCCCTAATACTATTAACGACGACGACGTTATATATATTAATATTCTAAATAGGTAGATCTTTAAATATAATATATAACTAAATACTATAGCGAGTATTTAATAATAGAATCGCTATAGAGTAAATATAAATAGGATTTTCGTTATTTTAATTTTTATTCTAGCCGAAAAACGCGCCTATAATAGAAACGCCTTAAATTATTTAAATCGGACGTCTTTTTTTTTAAAAAAAACTATTTTAATATTATTAAATTAATTTAATTATTAAATTAATTTATTAAAATTTATTATCGGGGTTAATTTTAAAGACTTAATAATATTAAAACCGGGCCCTAGAGTTAAACTCTAAAACCGGGCCTAGAGTTAAATTTAGAGTCGAGTTTAAACTAGTTTATAATAAATATATTAATAATTATAATAATTATAACTACTAATTAAATATAGAGGGGGGTATTTATATAACGATCGGGGGGGTATTTATATAAATAAAAAAAATATCTCTATAATACCTCCCCTCTATAAAGAGTTTATTATTAATAAAATAAGGTCTCTCTTTATTCGTTTTTTAAAATACTAGAGACCCGGGTTAAATTTATTAGATTTAGTTTTGAGTTAAATTTTAAAATAATCCTAGGGCCGAGACTCCTCTATATATTAAAAAACGGATTAATATATAAATAAATAAATAAATAAATAAATAAATAAATAAATAAATAAATAAATAAATAAATAAATAAATAAATAAATAAATAAATTATTCTATTAAAACCTAATAAACGCTATAATATAAATCGATTACTATTAATTTTCTTTAGACGAGCGAGCGAACCTTTATATTATATAAATTATTATAAAGAAAATATCTTTCTTATACTAATTAGTAATATTTATTAATTTATAATAAATATATAGAACTTTTATTAAATAAAAACGTAGTAACTCTTATAATTAGTAATATTTTCATACTATATACTTTTAAATCTATAAATGAGAATTAGAATTTATATATAGTTAAAGTCCTCTTCTATTACTCTTACTACTTTAGGTAGAGGCCGAAGTATATATAATTAATAAATTAATAAACTTGAGTATAAAAGAGTGTATTTCGACTCTTATTACTTTAATTCAATATCCGATTAATTCGGTTAAGGTTTTATCTTGAGTATCGCCTATATAATACTCGAGCTCGTTAAATATTTATAGTTTTCCTAACCTTAAACACTAGTATTATACGTTCTTTATACTATATTCTTATAAATTATAAATAGATTCTTATAGGACTAGGAAAGTACTAAAAACGCGGAGATAAATAAATATACTCGGATTCTACCTAGTAATACTAATAATATTATATAATCCGTAATTAAAAAAGAATACGTATTAAGCCCCTTTAACTAAAGGATATATAAATAAAAATAAATATAACTATCTCTTCTAGCTCGGAAAGTCCTAGGGGTATATACTATAAAGATATATAATATAATTCGGATATAACCGTAAATACCGAGGTCTTTAGATTTATATAGGGATTATATATAAATCTAAATATTTCTATATTAATTATATTACCGTTACTACTTTAAATACTAACGTAGTATATCGTTATAATATATATAGCCGTCGTTAATCTACCCTATTTATACCTTTTATATATTATTATTACTCTTCTACCCTATTATTCCGCCCTATACTATTAACTAAATTAACTCAAGAATAATAATCCGCTACTCCTACGACTCACGCTCGTCTATATCTATAGCGGCGATGAGGCTATACTTGGATCGCCACGATCGCTTCCTTATAGAACTAGGGGTTAAAGGCTCAGCCTTACCCTCCGTCTTTAATATAGGACCCCTTACTCTTGCCGGGCGAGGCTGCGACTCGCCCTAAACTTACTCCTACGTCTTAGTAGGCTTAGGCTATCGCCGCCCGAGTACTAGCGGAGCGGATAAGGTAGGAGGGTTCTCTTAGTTACTAAGGACGGGTCTATATAACCATGTTAGGGCCTTCTTGCTACGGGGGCGGCGTAGTTTTACCTAAAGGGGGCGGAGGTTACTATTAAGTAAGTGAGGGTAGAATTTCGAGCGGCTTGTCAATAGTATCACCGTTGCCCTACTGCTCCCGCTCTTGTTCCCTGTATGAGGATCACATGTAAGTCCAAGTAGAACTACCTCGGTATTAACGGCTATATCCGAACTGTGCTGTGCGCGCCCCCAGGATTTTCCGCTTCTAGCTCCTCCTATTTAAGTAAGACCAACCGGACCACCAGCTCTGCACCGTTAGCACTCTACGTAAACAATATATCTCGGGTCCTCCCCTCCTTCGCTCAGGCCAATACACTGTTTATGGCCTCGCCCGTAGCGAAGCCAAAGCCAAGCAACTCGCCGTTGCAGAGATTATACCAGTCATTGGTTCAGTCTCCAACTCCAAAGCTTACATTGACCTTATCACGAGTGGACACATCGATGTAGTCGTTAACTGCGCTAGCGCTAACCAAGAATCTACGAGGTTTTCGAAGACCTCATCATGACTGGTAAAAGACGACTCCTGGAAGGTGGCGTCAAGCTCGGCTTCGTCTACACCAGTGAAATTTGGGTCCATGGATCATTGCACGACCGATTTATGATCTTAACCCTGTGGGTACTGAGCATTCCAAAAGACAACCACCTGGCTTGGTTGCTTGAGGTCCACAGATGGAACGGGATGTACTTGCCGCGAGGGACGTCCTTGATACCATGGTCGTTCGTTTAGCATTGGTGTATGGAAGGGAGTATACCATATGGAGTTCCTTCTTCAAACCGATTCTCGAGGCGGTCAAGAGTATAAAGAAGGAGGTTCAGATACCCTTGGAAGCAGAGAGCAGACCGGGCTTAGTGCACGTGGACGATGTGGCGTCGGGTCTTCATTGTGTGGAAAAATTACCGATAATTTCTGGATATAGGATATACCCGATCTTCGACCTTGTTATATCGACTGAGCCAATGACATTGATTTTCGAAACTGCGGCGAAGGTGATGGGTCTCAATGGGGGAGTTGAGCTTGCTGCGATTGAAGGAGACTTGTTCACGGAGGCTATGCAGACGAGCATCAACGCAGGTTCTTCGAGAGCGGAGCAGTTACTGGAATGCCGGCCGAAGAGGATAGGATTTGTCGCGGGAATGGAGACATTTGCTCGTGCGACTTCAGCAGCCCTACTAGAATCATAGACGATAGGAGGCATCGACTCCCCACCCTGCCTACAACTGCAGTAGTGCTGTGAGGCTTTGTCACAGAATATGCAGATACGAGGAAACTTAAACAGTTGAAATACTGCCGATCATCACTGAGCCTTTGGTGATAGCTTGACCCATAGTAACGCATCCATAATAGCTTGGGGTTACACACGAAGCAAGTCAAATCGAGTAGCTTTGTACTGTGCCATGTGTGAAAACATGTGGCTCTTGCAGCACGTTTCGCGCAAGTTCAGGAATGGGTTTCATACATTACAATCGGGACATGGCATCTGGGTCAAGAAAACAAGAAATCAGATTAAACATGTAAGGCCCGACAAACTTCGCAATAATCGAATCATTTACAGTCCTCCGCCCACACAGCCATCAGCGACACCACCAGCTGCTACCGCAGCCTGGCCGACACAAGCTTTCGTTGAGATTGGAAGATTACCCGCAGCATACCATTCGTAGTTGGGGTCGTCTGGCGTCAACTTAAATTGCCAAGCGGTCAGCTGTCCACATTTCGCGATCTTACCCCGAAGATTTTGTCCACCGAGACCGAATAACTTCTCATTGAAGTTGGTACCGTGGATGTCGAAATGGTCGTACAAGAATGCGTACCTTGAACGACAATTGTCAGACGGCGTTGCATCCATGGGCTTCAAGTGTGAGTGGTCAGTGTTGTCCACCAAGAAATTGGAAATGGGGCATCTGGCCGTAACGCAGCCTTCTTGGGTTTCAATTCCAGTTGCAGTATTTGCAGCACTACCGCAGTAGAATGTCATCACCTCTGTCGATGACAGTGCCCGGTTCAGGTAGTACGAAAGTGTATCTTTGTATGTGTGGTTGGCGCCATAGTGTACCGTCCAAGCATAGTCTTCGATACCGGCACAATTAGTCGTTGTAAATGGAGTGATAATAATATCGGTCAGCTGGCCCTCCTGAACGGTACGAGGGTCGAGGTTGAAGGTCGTTGGTAAATCCATGGTTGGGGCGGCTTGCATGAAGGGAAGGATACTCGCCAGGAGTATCGTAAGAATGGTAGAAGTCATTATGTCCTGAATTAGGGTCATTAGATGTGAGGTTTGGATGACGGTGCAAAGTGCAAGCTGCAAGGATTTGTTTCGACTGCTATGGCAGCGCCACGGCTAAAGTATGTGCGTGTAACAACAAGCCTGGTCTCGAGTGGTAATCATGTTCTCGGGTATACCGCTCTAGACAAGCGATTGGAAGAAAAGATCAAGAAAACAAGGCCCTGTAACAAGACCTGGTGCGACACAATACTAAGGGGCTGATATTGTACCCTCGTTAAGTCTTTGTTATACCTACTCCGCTAAGCGTCTCGCGCATAATGTACTATCTTAGACACAGTATGAAACAAAGGTTATACGACAGCATTCGCGAATATCCCAATAATGGTATGGATTAGTGTTCGTAATAGTTGACTGGTTAACTATTTAACTATTAGTTAAATGGTTGAGTTTACCCTTTTTTCTCTTAATAGTTAGTTAGTTTAGGGCCTTAACTAGTATATAAACTACTAGTTATAATTAATAGTTTAGTAGTTTATAAAGCTGAAGACTCTACGAGTAAAGACTTACTACCTAATTAAATAAGGCGTTAATAAAATAACCCTAATACTAGGGTTTTCTTAATATAAACCTTCTAACTTTTAACCTCGATGAATATATTTTATAAATAATTCAAAGAGGTATTATAGATATATTTTCTTTATTTATATAAATACCTTAGCGTAGTAACGGGGATCCGTTAAAGTCGATAAATATATCGTAGTAAATTAATTACCGAAAATAGCGCTTTATATAGGCTTTAAAGGAGTATCGCGCTTTACTATATATTCGGCTAGAATTACTATTAGTTAAAATAGAATATCTTAATTCTATCGATAAAAATCCTATATCTAGGGTATATTAAAATAGTATTATTCCAATTATAATCTTATAAAGAAAGGTCTATTTAATAGTATATTTTATATAATAAAATACTATATATTTAAGATATTTATAATACTTTAAAGTAGTATTATTCCCGCTATAACCTTATAAAGAATAGTCCGCTCTATAATATATATTATATAATAAAATAATAACTCTAGAGTATATTAATATAATATTATTATAATTATAACTTTATAAAGAATAGTTTATTTTATAATATATAATATATAATATAATAGTAGCTAGAAGTATACGCGATATTATATTAAATATAGTAATATTTTCTAGTTTATATAATCTCTTTTATAATTCTCTTTTTATATTACCTTAATATAAAAGTAATATATTTATTTCTATGAAATCTAATTGGCTCGCTTATTTTTGATATAAACTTTATATTTAAAAATTAAATATAGTAAAAGTATCTAGGGTCCTTCGATAAATTACGGAAATATTAATAATAATTATTAATAGAGCCGGATAGGACGTTAATAGAGTATTAATAAAGTAGTAATAAACTACGCTAGATTTTTATTTAAAAGAATAACTAAACGGTATTAAAGAATATAACTAAAGTATATATTACTTTTAAATTAATAAAACTATATAAAAATAACTATAAGGCCACGAATAAAACTATTATTCGAAAATCTACTTATTATACTTATACGCTAGTTTACTAGATCTATATTAAATAACTTATACTATAACCTCCTACGAGCCTCGTAAAGGAGCTACTTTATCTATTTATATATATACTATTAAATAATAGATCGTAGTATTAAATAAATACTAAAAAAAGAAAGTCAAGCCCGGTATAATTTAAAAGGAAGGAATTTAAAATATTAAATAAAACTCTACTTATTTAATAAATAGAGACCGATTAAATAAAAGAGGGGAGGATTTATTTATAGTAAATTAAACCCTCTACTATCTAAGAGGAAGAGACTATATAGATCGATATAGTCTATATTAAATAAATCTTTAAAAATCGTCTTTTATTCGAAAGGTTATATTATATCCTCTAGATACTTTAATCTTAACGAGATATATAGTATTATATAGAATATTTATATTAAATTTCCGGGGTAAATTAATCCTAAGGCTATAGAGAGAATTATTAATATTAAATTTCTAGGGTAAATTAATATTAAAGTTATATAGAAAATTATTATTTTTAATATAAAGTATTAGAGTAAATTTATTAATTATTTCTTAATATTAACTAGAGAGTTATACGAGAACCTAGTCTTTTAGTAGGTATAGAAAGTTTTTAAATATTATTAATAAACTCTATATTACGATATAAACTTAAATATCGTTAATAAACCCTATACTATAATATAAATTTAGGTATTATTAATAAACCCTATACTACGACTATCGGGTATTCTTCGAAGAAGTATACTCGGTATAATATAGGATAACTAAATAAATTTTATATTAAAAGTAAATTTAATCTAGTATACTTAACGACGAAGTACTAAACTTAGTTTACGAGAAGGTACGTATATTAATCTAGGTATATTATCGTAAAGTCCGTATATATATATATATAGAAAAATAAGCGAGTAAGATTAAAAAGTTCACGACTAGATAAGTTTATATCGAAAAGATTTTAAAGATTATAAAGGGGAGGATAAACTCGTATCGAAGAAATTTTAAAAATTATAAATAAGAGTATAAGAGGGTAAAAGTAGAAATTTCACTACTAGATAAAAGAAAGGACGAGAGAGTAAAATTAGAAAATTCACGACTAAATAAATTTATATCGAAAAGATTTTAAAGATTATAAAGAGATAAGTTTATATTAAAGAGATTTTAAAAATTATAAATAAAAGAATAAAAGAGTTAAATAACTACGCTATAAATTACTTTATACGAGTTTAGTAATATACGAGTTTCCGTTTCGAGTTTCCGTTTAAAAAATAGGATAAAAGTTATTTTCTTTATAATCCTTTAAACTTAGGCTACGGATATAGAAATACTACGTTTATTAAATAAAACGAAAATTATTATATATAAAATAGTCCCGCGATAAGAGGTTTATAAGTAAAATAATAGTATAAAATAAATAACGATATAAACACGAATTATAATTTATAATTATTATATAATAATTAATTAAACCGTACTAGAAATTTAATTAGAGCGCGAATTATTAATAAAAATAACTATATAATTAATAGTAACTATATTAACTCGGCTAGGTTACGACGGAATATACTATATATAAACGTAATAATATAGTACGATTTACGACTTATAATTACTATATAATAATTAACTAAACCGTGCTAGAAATATAATTAAAATACAAATTATTAATAAGAATAACTACGTAACTAATAGTAATTATATTATTTAATAATAGGAAAAGATAAATATATTAAACCCTAAAGTATATACTAATTATTTATTCCTACTTTTTCTAATTATATTAAAGAGGTATAGTATATTCCTACTCTTTCTAATTATATTATAAGAGGTATAGTATATTCCTACTCTTTCTAATTATATCGTAGGAGGTATAATATATTCCTACTCTTTCTAATTATACCGAGGAGGTAAAGGGTTTAAGGGAGAAAATAAAATATTAAAGAAGAAAGTAAAATATTAAGAGAGGAAATAAAATATTAAAAGAGAAAATAATATATTAAAGGAGGAAATAATATATTAAAGAAAATATAGGCGTTAAGATTTTAAAGGAGAAAATAAACTTTAAAGGAGGTATAAATATAATATATTCTTTCTTATTCTTTCTTTTAATTATATTAAAGAGGTATAAACCTTAAGGGAAATATAAATATTAAAATTTTAAAAAAGAAAATAAGATTTAAAAGAGAGAGTAAAGTTTAAATAAATTATAAATATTAAAAGAGGGAGTAAAGTTTAAGGGAGTTATAAACGTTAAGGCTTTAAAGGAGGAAACGAGGTTTAAAGAAATTATAAATATTAAGACTTTAAAAGAGGAAATAAAATTTAAAAAATAAATCTAATAGAGTAATACTAGAGTTATAATAATATATATAGTTATAATACCCTAGTTATTAAGTCGTTTATATTAAAATCGAGAATATAATTAATAGAGGCCTTTAATTAAAGGGATAAAGAGAGAATTTATTAATATAATTAACGAAATAATAATAGCGCTAGGTTTATTATATTTATAAAAGTTTTCATCTCTACCGCTTTCTAATTACGTTATTAGATATTAGAGTAAATACGTAGTTTATAAAGCGAATATATACTACCGTTATATTATTAAACCTTCGGATTTTTAATATTAAAATAAAAACTATATAAATAGTAAAAAAAGACCCGTTTTCTAAATATTTTTAATAAAGTCCGATATAAATAATCGCGGTACCTAGGTATTTTCTAATTTTTCTAATATTAAATTTATTAAATTACTTTAATAGGTAAAATAATATTAGAAAATATATCTATTAATAAAATATAAAAGGTAGGATTACCGGCGATTATAAAATTAATAATTTTCTACCCGAGAAATAAAATTAGAGACACTATATTAATTTTATTACTAGTATTTTCGTTTATTTAAAGAGATTTATTTCGAAGCTAAGTTATTTAGAAAAATATATAATAATATTATATTTTAAGGCTATATTTCTCTAAACTAGATACTATTAATAAATATAAAATAATTCTATTATTTATTATATTATTGATTTTTGAGGCTCGAGATATTAATTAATTATCCTAAATATATTTTATAAAGATAAAAATATCTATATAACGGGAGTATTAAACGGGATATTATAAATCCCTAATAAAATATTCTATATTTATTATAATAGTAGTTTTATAAATTATAATTAACGAGTTATTAAATAAATAATAATCTAGGCTCCTAAATTATTAAAAAAGTATTATCTTTTATTTTTTAATTTTTTCTTCTCTACTATAATTTATTTAGTTTCTTTAATATTATTTAAAACTCCTCTACCCCTTCGTTAAAAATTAAAAATAAACGAAACTTTACTAAGTTTAAATAAATAGAGGAGAATCGGGGTAATATAATTATTTATAATATAAGAAAATCGATATCCTTATATTTAGTCTCGTATAGAATATATTACTAAGAAATTAACGGTGAAGGAGTATAAAACCTATCTCTATTATAATATAATATTAGGATATAAATTAAAAGTATATTATTTTTAATATCTCTATAGTTTATAATTTAGTAAATAGTTAATAGTAAAACTTAATAGAGATCGTGTTTCTTTAAATTATATAAATCGAAAATCGACGATACGATAAAAATAAAATTATAATTAATCTTTCGAGTTAATACTATTTACGATAATTTTTAGTAGGTATATTTTAAAGAATTTAAAAACTTAATAATATTAACGAGAGTAATTATTTCTAGTTAATAACAAATAGATTTTATTTATTTATATTAATTAAATATTACCGTCGATTCTCGCGAGGTTATAATAATAGTAATAGTTAATATAGCGAAAAGTAGAAATTTTAAACTCTCTATCTCGTAGGTACTCGAGGGGTATAAATACTCTAATTAAAGAAACTTAATTCTTTATAACTTTATCTTATAGTAACTAATATCTATCTAGTATCTCTCACTTTTAATAAGAAAGTCTATAATAAATAAATTAAAAAATATTATATATATTAACCTAGAGAGTAATTAATAATAAATAATATTATTATTAAAGAGAGCGGAGTAGACGAAGTTATCTCTATTTATAAATAAATTATAGTAGATTTTTACTAGATAGGGTATCTTATTTATATAGTAATATATATAAATATATTCCGTTAGATAGAGTATTATTAAAAATAGAGTATTAATTCTATATATAAAAGCCAACCTAAAGCCTAGTTAAATATATTTTAAATAATAAACTATCGTAATATCCTCCGCTAAAGAGTATATCGAGTATTGGATCTTTAAAGAAGGTATCGTCTAGATATATATAATAATAATAAATAAAGAAATATAGAGTAAACGTATAAACTAGATATCTTATAACGTAAATAAAGTCAAATATTATATTTTATTTAATAAATATTTTAATAATAATAAAGAGTTATTTTTATTATTATTTTTATCCTTATCGTCGGTAGATAATATTAATTCCTCGTCGCTAATATCGGCTAGCGTTTTATCGTAGTAGATATAATTCTCGTCTTTATTAAAATTAAATATTAGTTTAGTTCGGCGCGAAGGTCTTCGAATATAAAACTCGATTAAAACTAAATCCTTAATTTATACTTTCTCGTATTTCTAAGAAATCGCTATACAATTGAATTATTATAGAATATTATCGCGATTATACGAGGAGATTTTAAAGGTAGTATTATTATTATATTAATTTATTTAAAACTTAACCTTAACGGCGAGGATTAACTAGATATTTAATAAAAATAATTAATATTAATATAATAAAGTAATAATACATTAAGCTATTTATATTTAAAGAAATACTATTATTATTTCCTAATTCGTTTAGTTTTAACAATATTTATAATTTTATTCGCGAACTCTATTATTTATTAAAATAAAGATAGTAAATAGAGCTTTATAAATAATTTAGCGAGTCGCGGTATATTCGTCTCGACTTTTAATTAGCCGGTAGTATCTTTTTTAAAAAACTCTTCGATTTTAAACTAAATAAAATATAAATAGAAATATTCAATAAAAGTAAAAGTAGTTATATTTTTATATTAATAATAATTTTAATTTTCTAGTTCGTCCTATAATATTCTATCCGCTACCGTATTTCTCTAAATATTAACGACGATTTATTTTCATAGGGAAAGATTTTCCTAATTAAAGATTTATACTCCTCGAAATTAAACTATCGGAGGTAATATATATATAAAATATAAAATAAATCTTTAAATTTCGATATAATATCGGGGTTTATTTATTCCTCGTTAAATCCTATTAAAGATAGGGACGGTAGTAGTATTAACTCGTTATTATTATTATATCTCTTTAATTTTTTTTATCTCGCTAGTTTTTCTTTTAATCTTCGGTTATCTCGGTTAATAATAATTTAAAAATCTCTATCCGGCTACTACGGCCTATTTAATAAAATTTCGCCGTTTTAAATTAATTAATATTAAACCTAGAAATAGAATAAACGAGTTTATTATTAAATAGTTATTTAATTTAGGTTCCTTTCTCTTCCCTTTTTTAATTTTCTTTTTTAATTTCAAGGCTTTAGTTTTCTTAGCTTTTTATTATAATTATAATAATAATACTTTATATTTACTACCTCGAGTAGGAGTAATTAAGGGCTAGATATCCTAATATTTAAATTATAATAATAATTAGTTTATTATATTTTAGGTTATATTTTCTAGTTTATTTTAAATATATATATAAAATTAAAAATAAAAAGAAAAAGTAAAACGAGTAATAGTAAATCTAGAATAAATAATAATAATTTGGAGAAATGGGTAATTTTATTTATAGGAGTTATCTAGCGCGCCGAAATTCTCCCGTATTAATATAAAATATTTTAAATATATAAAAGAGAGTAGAAAATATATCTCAAATATCTCGAAATTATAATATAAGATATATAGTAGTCAAAATCACTAGTACTTTAACTCTTAATATTATTTAATATTTATTAATAAATAGGTATAAAGTTTTAAACTAAAAACGTCGTTAATAAAAAAAACCCTAGTTTATATACTAGCGATCGTTTTTCTTCCCGATCTTTACTATTATCTTAAATTACTAGCGGTAGCGAGCTAGTTATATAATTTAAATAAAATAAAGAGTTATATTTTAAATTTTGTAAATTTATTATAATCGAAGTAATAAACGATATTAAGAGGTTAATTAGAAAGTTATAAATATTAAATTTATAATTATAAATACCTAGATTTATTATATAGATAAAGTATCTTAATATAAAGGACTATCGGGAACTATAATACTACGGGTAGAAATAAAAACTATATATAATTTATATAAGGAATAAATAATATAGAAGGGAGGGTTTAAATTAATAATTTCTCCGAGTTAACTAAATATCGCGATAATAAGTATTAATTAAAACTTTTCTTCTAGGCTATAATAAATTACGAATTTAATTAACTATCTTATATAATTACCTAAATATATTATTTATTATTCTATTATCTCTAATAATATTTATATTAAAGTATTTATTTTTAATATTTCCCGCGTTCTTCTTTAATCTCTTATTATATTATTATTATCTTAAAATTCTTTTTAGTTTTCTTATAATATCGAAGTCTTCCTAAATAAATACTTTATTCCTCTATTACGTTATTATATAGTTCTACTAATTTTATATTAATTATAAATTTATAATATTGAGTAATATCCCCCTTATAGCCCTCGCTCGCTATATACGGAAAAGTAATATAGATTTAATATAGTATCGAGGCCGAATATTTATAATAAGGGGGCTATCTATACTAAAACGACCTAGATTTATAAATATAGAGATTAGTTTTAAACCTAAATAGGTACTAATTAATAAGTCGGAACTATTATTATTTTTAAAGAGCGATAGTAGATTTGGATATCCTAGTATCTTAAATACGATTATTAATAATAAGACGATAATAAATATATATATTAGGATATATTATTTATCGTTAATATTTTTAGAGTATAATTAATATAATTAATAATTTACTCGCCGCGATTGAAAATATAATACCTAATAACTCTATTAACTTAATATTTAATAGAGAAACTCATGAGGAATCGGATAATAATAATAATAATAATAATAATAATAAATTTTCAGAATTTCAATATATATTCTCGTAGTTATAAAATATTACTATAGATATTTTAATAGATATAACACTACCTAAATAAGAATTTATTAACGATTTTAATAAAATAGAGTTTTTTTAAAATAAAACTCCGTTAAATACTACGATACCCCCGCTATTATATCGCGCGTTAGTTATAGATTTATTTAAAGAGATTTTAAATAAAAGAGCTCGAGTTAAGTTAGATAATTTTACTATAACTTTTAATTTATAATATTAAATAATAGGCCTATCGCGCTACTATTATTAAAGTCTCTTTAAAGTATTTTCATTTCTCGAATTTATTTAAACTCTTAAATACTTACCCCGATTTATCGCGACTATTAAGAAATATATAAAAGAGTAACTACTATTTCTAAAATTAAGGAAGTAGGAGATTATTATAAACCCGATAAAATTAATTATAAAAGAGGCGAGGATAATAAAGAGGGGTAAAAAAAAAACGTTAAAGACTATAATAAAAAATATAGTTTTCTTCGATTTATTAGAGTTATTTAAGATAATTCTCACCTCTTCTTCTATTAAGTCGAAAATATATATTAATATAATATATTAAATAGATAAACTTACGGAGCTATATTATTTTAAGGCGTAAACGTCTTCGATTAAAATATACTCGGGCGAGTATAATAAAATACGAGATAATAAAATTATCGTTTTTCTATTAAATATAATCTTCTATATATATAGAGACTTAATATATATATATATAAATAATAAAGTAGATTATTATTTTAATAAAATTACTATAATAAAGAAAGATTTTCGAAGCGGTATTAAAGATATTATAATATTCAAGATTAATTATTTCTATACCCTAACTAGGATTAATATAGAATAATTAAACTTTCTAATATTATATTAATTAATATTTAAAGAAGTATTCCTCTCGTTTTAAAAATTTAATTAAATTATTAAAAATAGTATCGTCTTATTAGAGCCGGATATATACTACGATTATTAATATAAAGGTATATCGGTCTCTCTTAATAAATACCCTACTATATATACTTTAAATTTTATAGTTCGTAATACTATTAATATTAATATAGAGATAATTTACTCTTTATAATTATTATATTTTAACCGCGGCGAGTTTAAATTATATTACTATAATCGGTCCCGTTTATTTAATTTCGTTAAATCGATTTATATCTCCTTACCTCTCCTTATATTCATCGATGAATTTAGTTTATATAGGAATATATACCGCGCTATCCTCGACTTCTATTAAATACTAGCGGGAATAATATAGCGGGAGTATAAAAAATAAATAAATATCTTCCCTCTCGCGCTAGGTCCCTACGGAGTGGTATTTTCGGATATTATATAAATACTAAAGCCGAGCCTACGTTAATTAGATAATAAAATTACGATAAATATTAATAGCGTAGAGACTTTAGTTTATATATATACTCTAGTATTTATAAAGGACATAGTATAATAGTTAAAAAATACCGATATAATAACTACTAAAGCCGATCGTGGATATAGTAAATATTTAATACTAGTAAATTAAAGAGTTAATTTAATATTCGATATTAAAATTAATAACCGATATTATTACCGAGTACTAGAAGAAAGGAATAGATATAAAGCGGCGGAAAAGAGCGATAAAACTTTCTAGGTACTAAGAATATTATAAGAATAAATACTATTTATTAATATTACCCCCGTATTAGATATTATTCGATCTCGGTTATTAAATATAATATATTCTAAATTAATAGGTATTGTTAAATAAATTTAGGAAATCTTTATTAATATAGTTTTAATTAAATAAAACTTTAAGGCCTACTCCGTAGAGCTTCGTAACTTTCTATTCTTATTTAACTAGAGGTATATTTAATTACCCGCTATTTATCTTATTTACCTATATATATAAAAATATACTCGGTTATTAATTATCTACCTCTTATTACTTAAAACCTAGTTAGAATTATAGTAAATTAAACCCTATTATTTAAAAGCGGTAAAGATAACCTAGTCTCCGCGAACGAAGTTAGATATAATAAATTTAATTATTTAAACTTTCGCGATAATAATAATTAATAATATAATTATCCTAATTTAAATAATATTATAAATAAACTATAATAACTTAAATATTATTATAATAACTTTACGGAAATTATTTTAAAGACTCTATAAATATATATATATCTCGTCGACCTCCGAGTTTAAGAAAAGCGGGATATTAATATCTTTAAAAGAGATAATACCTATATATAAATCCGATACCGGGTAGGAAAATACTAGTAATTTCGAAAACTTAACTAATTACGATTTAAATAATCGAGAACTCGGTACTTTAAGCGAGTAATTTATAATAAAGAGAAATCTAACTAAAATTATTATCTCCTACCGAAATATATAGGCTAGGCCGAATATATATATAAGTCTATATTATATAGAGGTAATAAAGAAATACGTAATACCTAATAATATTACGACTTTTAACGGCGAAGATAAATATAAATTAATCTCTTACTTTATTTAAATTATTATATATAATTTTCTCATTTATTAATTATAAATATTAGGGGTTTTAAGGTAGATATAATATATATAAACTTTAAGAATATTATTAAGACTTTATTTACTAAAGAATTAATTTATTAAATTATTCACTTTATATTAATAAATTTATTTAAAGTTAATAAAAAGCGATTAATATTAAACCTATAGAATATCTATACCCGTTATTTATTTTTACTCGATACTTTACTACCTTTCTCGGAGTAAAATTAAAACGAGGATAATATTTTAAAAGTCGTAGTATTATCGGATTATAATTATAATAATTTAATAGTTATTAATTATTTATAGAGAGTATAGGTATTTAGGTAGAAATAACCGTTATAGTTTAACTATCTCTCTCTTTACGAAATATTTTCAATAATATTATAGGAGGTATATAAAGTCGATTATAATAAAACTAATATAATATTTCTAAAGATATATAAACTATAATAGTACTAGAAACTTATATTTACTAATAAATTAATATACTTTATTATATATTTTTAGAGATCGTAAATTATAACTTTAAATTTTCGCGGCGTTTTAGAGTATCTATCTCACTAATAAATCTATTATTAATTTATAGAATATAGATATTTAGAGTACTATATTATATTTAAAATAAAAGACTTTATTAAAGATAATTAAATTATATATCTAGATAGAGTATTTTTATATAAATTATCTAGGGGTCGACTAAAGCTCTTCGTTTATATATATTTAATAAAGTAATTTAATACCTCGAAGTTAAATTCTATTTTAGATATTTTTTATATAAAGTTATTATCGGGCTACCTAGAATTAGAAATAAAAAACTCTATATTATATATATTTATTAAATTAAAAAATTAAATAGTATTTTAAATAGTCTTCGACGAGGCGGATATACTCTATTACTTTATTAGAATTATAATATCTAATTTATATAAAAAAGTTATAATTACGTTTTCTTTCTTTTAAAATTAGGGAGATAGTAGATACTAGTAGTAATTAAATTAAAGACTTTTTACGCGGCTAGTATTAATAGTAGTTTTAATAAAAGTAAAATTTAAATTATATTTAAAATATTATTAATAACCTTGTTACTTCTATACCGTAGATAAATTATACGAGGTAGATTAAAGACTAGTATTTAAATTAATTTTATAACTAAGAATTATACTCGAAGGGGCGAGAAATACTAATACTTTATTTAATATTAAAGTTATCTAGAATTCTTAATATTAATTTAAAATTTCGAAAATATATCTACGAAAACGAGAAATACTATAATAAATAATTAGTAAAATATAAATATTGAAATTTTAACCTTTAATATTATCTAATATATATTAATAAGTTTATATAATTATCCGAGTATATAACCTAGTTTATAGCGAGCGCCCGAGAGATAATAGGCTCTTTCTTTAATATAATTAATTTTAATTAATTTATCCCTTTATTAAAAATATCCCGAATTAACGGATCGATTATATTTTAAAAAAAGGTCGAAGTAGGGTCCTTTAAACTCCGTATATTTATTATAAAAGAGGTAAAGTTATTAATTTAATTATTATTTAATATTTATCTACGAGATATAGAGCTTAAGCTCTACTACTTAATATATTTTATATATTTTATAACTTTAATTAATATATATAGAGGACTATCTAAAAATATAATAATATAAATTAGTAATAAAGTTCGGGTATAAAGAGGGTATAAAATATATAAACTAGTTATTAATTTAGGTAGAAAAGCGAATCTAGTAACTTCTTTAAATTTAACCGAGGACCACGATAATAAATATTACTATTACGAAGTTTAATACTTTATGAGATTATATTAATAATATATTTTCCTAGGTACCTAATATTATACCTAATTCTTAAATTATACCTAGTACTCTACTATCTCTAAAATTCTTTATATATATTTATTTATCTCGCGGTTATTCTTTACGTTTTTAATTTTTTCGATAAAATTCTCTATTATTTCCCTAGCCTCTAAATAGTTCTCTAGCGCTTTACTTTTTATAGTTTAGCGCCTACTTTTCTTATTTTATTATCTACTAAAACTATATATTATATATAGACGGATCGGGTTAATTATACCTAATATAATTTAATTACACCGGTCGAGGAGGGCGAGTATAGATTTAATATAAATTTAAATATTATTTACCTTAAACTTAGGGCTAAAGCCGTTATTAAACTCGTATTAATTATAATTAAAAAATTTAATAAAATAACTATTTTAAAATCTAGTTATTATAATTTCTAAAATAAAATAAATAGTATAATTAATTAAAACGAGTTATTATAGATATAGAAAATTAATTAAAAGAATTTAGTTATTTAAGATATATTTTTAATTAAAGAATTTTAACCCCTAAATATAAATTATTTAATTCTCGCTCCGAATTATATTATTGTATATTAAATTATAGATAATTAACTCGTTAATAATTATTAATAAACCAAATACCTTACGTATTTTAATATAATTTCTAATTACTTTTAATTAAAGCTAGTTAAGCCGCCTTTAATTATAATTTAATTAATTAATACTTTCGGAAAATAATAACCGGTTAATATTTATAAATCGCGCGCTTTTCTAAAGCGCTAGAAAAGTTTAATTTAATTATATATTATAAAAGAAAGCGCGTAAAGCGCTAAAAAAACTTAATTTAATTATATATTATAAATAGAAAATACCTAAAGCGCTAAAAAGTTTAATTAACTACTAGTATAAATTATAGAACCCGTGAACTCTCGCCTCGCCTCTATTATTTTATCTTTATCTTATTCGTTAATTATTCTTTTATATTAACTTGTTTAGACTTATCTCTATTATTTTCTTAAACTTTATAAAATCTATATTATAAAAGTAGGGTTATTTCGGGAGAAAAAGGTATAGTAAAAATTATTTCAAAATCGAGAAAAAGTAGAGAGGGAGTTTAAAAACAAATTTAGGAGGATACGTAAAAGAAGAAATACTCTTAGAAAACTCAAGAATAGTTAATTAATTTCGGACTACTAAATAACGAAATATTTAGAATAATATACTAGTAATAAATAAAGTAAATATAGGTACGACTATTTATTAATACCCGGCGCGTATACTTTTAAAATTAATAATTTACGGTATTATTAAGATAATAGGGATACGTTAAGCGCTTTATTATTTAATTAAATAACTACGAGATTATAACCTCTACTATTAAGTAATATATTTTTAGGTACTTTCTATATTCTTAATATAATATAAAATAAATCGTAGGTAGCTTAAGATATTTAGATATATATAATTATACTATAAATACCTAAACCGGTATAAAAATTATAAATAGAAATTCAAGGAAAAATTCTTTAATTATTAATATAGATATTTTATTAATACTTTATTAATACTTTATTAATACTTTATTAATACTCTATCCAAGTTTTATTTATAGTTTATCCGAGATATATCTTTTAACTTCCTATTTAATTTAATACTTTATTAATAAAGTATTAATAAAGGCCTATATTCTAATACTATTATAAATAATATAATATTATAGTTAATTAAAATCAATCGCACAAAATAGAGTATTGATAATTATAAGTATTTAAAGAATTATAGAAATAGATTTCTATTAATTTTAATTCCCATTTACGTTTAAGTTTATATTTTTATTAATTTTAAATTATTATCGATAGAGCGGCTACGCTCTAATATAATTTATAATTTATTCTACTATATACTATTAAGAAAGTTTATCTATAGTTTATAACTAATATAATTTTAAATAATAAAGTATTTCTTTAATTACTATATAGATACTCCCTTTATATTAAATTAATAACGGTAGTTATTATAATTAGGGTAATATTATAGAAATAACCTCTTTATTTATATAAATACCCTCTAGATCGTTAAATAAATACCTCCTCTATATTTAATTAATAACCGCGACTCCCGTAATTATTAATATATTTACTATAGGCGATAATATTACTAGATTCTTAAAATCGTAAATATAGTAATAAATTAACTTTAAAAATAGATTTTAATAAATTAATTTAATAGTTAAATTAATTTAACGGTGTTTTTCGGTTAAAATAAAAACGAAAATAATAAAAATTTTATTTATATTTAATTTATAATAATTTTATTAATAAACCCTCTCTTTATAATTTAGTTATATATTATATTTAAAAATCTATTTATTTAGAACCCTAATATATATAGCGTCGTCGTCGCTATTAATATTAAAAATAAAATAGTAATTTTATTACTATATATTTATATCGCCTAAATAAATTACTCCGGTAAAATATTATTATAATAATCTCAATTATTAACTAGATATAGAGGGGGTATTTATTTAATAATTTAAAAAATATTTATATAAATAAAAAAAGTATCTCTATAATATTACTCTATAATTATTAATATATTTACTATTAATAAATAGTATTATCGCGTTATTATTTCTCTCTTTTAAAATAAATATTTCTTTAAATTAATTAACTTTATTATAACGATAATTATAAATTTATAATGAGATATTTCTATTATATCGGCGCTAGTATTAACTCTAGAGTTAGTTTTAATTAAAATAATAATATTATTAAATCTTTAAAGTTATAAATATAATATATTAATATTAAAAATAAATTTTAATAAATTAACTTTATAATTAAATTAATTTAATAATATAAAAATAATTTTTATTTTTTAAAAAGACGTCGGATTTAAATAATTTAAAATTTCTCTATTATAAACGCGTTTTTCGGTTAAAATAAAAGTAAAAATAACGAAAATTCTATTTATATTTACTCTATAACGATTTTATTAATAAATACTAGTTATTAAAATATTAATATATCGGTAAATCGAAAACCGGCTCTAATAATTTAAGATTATTAAATAAATTATTTAAAATATTTAAAATAAATTTAAAATATTTAAATAATCCTAAATACTCGACGGGCGCTCGAGGTTATTATAAAATAAATATTAAACTCTTTATAAATATAATTTAAATTTAAAACTTTAAAAGTTTTAATTTTAAAAAATTATATAATTTATTACCTAAAATTTTAATATTCTATAATTACTTTTATAAATAATAACGACCCTCTAGAATTATTTTTAATACTAGTAAATTTTAATCTCTAGAACTAATCGATTTAAGCGAAACTTTCGCGGAGGTAATATATAAACTATATATTAAAATATATATTAGAGGTTTAAGGGTACGATAGTAATAATTATAAAAATATAATAATTAATTAATTAATTAATCTATATAATTATTTTAGTAAAACTACTTTATTAATAAAAAAGTTCCGCGAATATTTTTTTAATAAAGTTATTAATAGTATTTATTAATTATTAAAAAGATCTCGTTAATTAAAAACTCTAATTTATCGATAATTTATTTCCTCTTCTTACTAGTTTTTAACCGATAATTATAATTATTTTAAATTATTATTTATTTTTCTATTTTAGTTTTAAACTTTATTTATTTATTTTATAAATTTATAAACTAAAATATAATAATAATAAAATAATAACTCTAAATAGAATATATTATAATTATAAATAAAATAAAATAATAACTATAAATAGAATAGAGTTATAACTATAAATAAAGATTATAAATAGAGATTAAAATTAATAGTTATTTTAAATTTACTCGGTATATACCCGAGTAATTTTAAACTCTTTAATTATATATCTCGGGCCTTTATTAAATTAATAAATAAATATTATATTTAAAGTTTTTAAAGCGCCCGTCGAGCGCCCTAAATTATAATCGAGTTACTTTTCATTTTATTAATATAAATTCCTTTACTCTATTTTATTTTATTTTAAAACCTACGTTAATAGATTTTTACTCTAGATTAAAATAGAGATTATATTTTATCTCTACTCTATTTTACGTTAATCCGAAATATAATATTAAATATTACTAAATAGTTTATCTAGATAATTATTATATATTTTAAAAATTTATTATTTTAGTTTATATTAATTTTAAACGACCCCGTGTTTAAAATTCTTTAAACTTTTATATCTTCTACTTTAGACTAATATAATTAACTTCTCCGTATTAAAATCCAAGTTTTTTATATTATCTAGTTACTATACTAGATTCTAGGGTCTAAGAATATTAATATTCGTAATAATCGTTACTACCCGCCGCTACTCTAATTCTAAAACTTTAGTGCGGATTAATTTATTATCGCTTAATAATAATTATTATATATTAAGTTTCTCTACTAAATTAAACTATACTTATATAAATATTGAAATATTACGCGCTAAGTTTCTCTACTAAATTAAATTATATTTATATAAATATTAAAATATCACGCGTTAAGTTTCTTTATTAAATTAAACTATATTTATATAAATATTAAAATATTACGCGCTAAGTTTCTCTAATAATTAATTTATATTTATATTAATATTAAAATATTACGCGTTAAGTTTCTTTATTAAATTAATTTATATTTATATAAATTCTAAATCGTTATACGGCGTGTTTCTTTACTTTTAAAATATATTTATATAATTTCGAATTATTATACGTTATACTAGTCTACTAAGATAAGATATATTTATTTAATTTTAAATCGTTATACACTGTACTTCTCTATTTAATTAATTTATATTTATTTAATTTTAACTCGCTATGCGCCCTACTTCTTTATTATATTAAAATATACGTATTTAATTTTAAATCGTTATACGCCGTATTTCTCTACTAAATTATTTATATTTATATATTTTTTAAATCGTTATACGCTGTGTTTCTTTATTAGATTAAGTTATACCTAAATAATTTTTTAATCGTTATTCGCCGTTTTCTCTTCTAATTTAATTTATTTTTATATAAATTTTAAATAGTTTTTATCTTTCTTAACCGCCTTAAATAGAGCTCTTCGTTTAATAAAGTTTTTTTTCTCTCTCCGTTTATCTCGCCTAAATAGATCCCGTTATTTAATTTTTTCGGAATTATTAATTAATACTCTAGGGTATAACTCTATATTCGGAGTAGTTAAAGAGTTATATTTATATTTATAAAACTCGCCCTTTAAATCGAGCCGGTTAATTTTAAAGATATTTAAAATAATAATATAATATTAATCCTCGTCCCTATTTAGGTATTCGATTATATATATCTTCGAAGATTTTAATTAAAATTATTAGATAGTCTTTATTATTATTAATAAATATTATTATTATTTTATCTAAATAAATTAAGCTCTTATATATTCCGACTTTAATAATTAAAAATTAATAATAATAAATAATTCGGGATATCTAAGCGTCTAGAATATATTTTTATATATTATATTTAGTTTATTTATCTTATCGATCCTACGGAACTTTAATATATAAATCCTATAAATCCTATAAATCCGCGATTATAGTAGATTTTAACTTTTTAATAGGAAATTTATCGGAGCCGCCTAGCCTAGAATAATTTTATATTTATTTTTCTAGAAATTATAAATATCGCCGTTATATTTTGTTAATTATTAATATATAAAGTTAGGCGAGTTACGCGCGTATTTTAGTCTTTCCGTTATAAAGATAATTTATTAATTAAATTAATAATTAATAATACTTCGGTCGAGTTTTACGGCTTCGGAATTATAATTTATTAAATTCTCTACCGTACGGTCGATATTTTTATTAGAATATAAGAGAGTATAGAGCGGAAAGTCTCTTTAATTTAGAATTATTATATATTACCGGTTTAGTATTTTAGTGAAATTTATTTTAGTAATTTAAAGAGCCTTTTAATAAAATTTTAGTAACACTTTCTTTTTTAAACTCTTTAATTTATAATATCGGTTATTTAAAGACCCGAGTTATAAAGATAAATTCGCCTTCGCCTCGTTATATTTAAATACGCGAATACGATCTATATAAAGTTTTTTAATTATTCGTTTTAATACTACCCGTTTTAAAACTACGGATTATTCTTTTTTAAAGGAGTTATTAATTATTATAATTTTAATTTAATTATTAGGTTAAAAATATTATCCTTTATTTAAATTTAATTATAGAAGCTCTCGATCTAGCCTATATATTATATATATAATATTTAATTTCTTATTCTTATCGCGTTATATATTAGTAACGCCGGTTATTTTATATATAGTAACTTCCTTGACCTCTACTATATTTAAGCGCGATTTTATAAATTTATAAACTTATTATATTTATACCCCGTCGACGATCTATTATTATCGGAAAAGTTATTATCCTTTAAATAACTATTATTACTCTTCTTTTTATTTATATCCTCCTCTTTTTTCGCCGGTGAAATTTAAATCTCCTAGAATTTTTTTTTACCCTCGGTTATCTCTTTTTTATATTCTCCCTCCTTCTATAAATCTACCCGCGTATATTTAATCTCTTCGGTTATTATTAATATTCGCTCGATAAATATTAACTTAGACTTTTTAATTTAGTTTTTATTATATATTTTAGGGTTCCCGTTTTTATTTTTTTAATACCTCGCCGGTTTATATTTTTTTACCTCGTTATTACGGGATCTAGCCGGTTTATATCTTCTTCCGGTACCGTAGTTAATTAAACGTAGTAATATCGCTCGTTACTCGGAGACTTTTAGCCGAGTATTTTTTTATTAATTAATTTATAAAATATTTAAATAGTTTAACTCTTTTATAAATAATAAAAATAAATTCTTAAACTCGTTAATTAATTAAAAGAAAGAACTTAAATCGTTTTTATAAACTCGATTCGATTTAATAATTATAGTTAAATTTTATACTAAAGTCTCTTTTAATTTTAAAAGCGGATTATAATAATTATAATTTTTATTTAGGCTCTTTTTATTAGAGTTAAAATAAATATTTTAACCGACCGACTATACGTTATTTATATTATAAACGTTAGTAGTAGTAATATTATTCTTTAATTTTAATATAAATATTATATAGTCTCCTTCGTTATTTAGTTAATATAATAAATTAAAAGAGATACTACTAGCCCTCGCCTTTATTATTTTATCACTTTTATATTTATTATCTTAAATTAATAGTACCTTTAGAAGGGTTTTACTTTTTTAGATATATAAGATATCTCGAGTTTTATTATCGATACTTTTAAATAGTAGTATATTAAAAAGAATATAATTATTTTATATTTCTAAATCCTCTTTAATATATTTATTATATTTATTAACGAAGTTAATTAGTAGTTCTTTAAGGAGTAAATTATTATTTTATAATTCTAGGCTACTATTATCTTCCCTTTTATTAATTATTAATAATATATTAAGAAATATATTACCTCGTAAAACTATTAGGGTACTATCACTTTTATATCCTATAAAGAGAGGTATAGAAACTATAAATAATTAGTTTTATTATATTTTAATATTACTCCCTTCTTTTAATTTTTTAATATTTAATTTATTAATTTCTACGAGTCGTAGATATAGTACTAGGATTATTTCTACGTAATTAATAATAAAGTTAAAATTATTTATAACCGCCTAGATAGTATTATTTAAATTTAAGTTATTAAAATTATATTTATATTATATATTAATTATCGTAATTATATCGGGTCTTTTTATATAATATATAAATCGTATATATTTTAAAAGGGTTCGGTATCCTTTACCTTATAACTTTCATAATACTATAAAGAGGATAGAGAATAGTTTTATAAATAATATTAATTTCTTATTATCGCGTATCTAGTATTAATTCTTTTTATTTTATTTAGTTTTTTTCCCCGTTTACTCTTTCCCCTTCTTATCTTTTACCCGGATTAACTATCGTAAATTAATAATATTTACGAAGTAATTATTTTTATTACTAGTTTTAAGGTAGTCCGTAAATTTCTTAATTACTATTAATACTAGTTCTCCGCGAGGTATTTTTATAATTAAATATATACGAATAAAGCCCGTTAAAAGGCGTAGCTTAAATTTAAAATATAATTATAAATATAATATTTAATTTTATACTCTATTTTCGCCCGTTTCTACGTAGTTTTAACTAGTTCGTTATTATTATAATTCTAGACCTTTACCCGAGTATAAATAACTTCGCTTTAATTATTAATATAAACCTAGCTCTATTAACTTATAATTAATATATAAAGAATTAAAAAGATTTAGATAATAATATTAATAGATTAATTATATTATATATATTATATAATTATTAAACCTTTATTTTACTAGTTAATTATTATCGATACTTTAATAACTTCTAACTACGTATTATTATTATATATATACCGATTATATTTAGGAGGTCCTTTTACCCTCTTTTATATTTAAGGTTTAAAATTTATATATTTATATTAATTATTATAGAAACTCTACTATTTACCTCGGTTAATTTAGGGTTATTAAAATACTCGATACTAGTCGTAAATATATCCCCGATATTTAAAGATAAAAATTTCAGTCCTTCTTTAAATTAATTTATATAAATTATTAAATAAATATAAATACTTACCTTTAGTTTATTTCGGAATAGTTATATTCTTAATTTTAATATTTAAAGAGAGTTATTAACGCCGCTAGTCCTGAAATATATAATATAAAATTAAATATACCCTCTATTACTATATTTTTTATAAATATTACGGGATATTAAAAAGAATCGTTTATTTTAAAGAAGAGTCTTAGAGAAGACTATTTAATTCCCGAGTTAAGATTTAATACTACGATATTATATAGTTCTAGTTTATATAGAGTCTCGTTATTTTAAATACTACCGTTTATTATAAAAGTAGGGTTTATAATTATATAAAAAAAAATCTTATTAATAATATTTATTATATAGTTATTAAATTTATTTAATAATATACTCTCTAATATTATATTAGTTCTTACGTCGTAATATAAAGAAAGAAAGGGCGAACTCTTAATAATTTCTTTAATAATCCTATTAATATTTAAATCCCCTTAAATAACGGATATTTTTTAAATTATAAATAATATTTAACCCCGGTTAACTCTATCTTTATTATAGTCCGCTGTATTAACTAGGTCTAAAGCCTCTTCGTGCGGTAGATTTATTAACGCGCCGCGGTCGATCGATATCTTTAATATATAGATAGGGTTAATAGGTATAATTATAGAATAAAGAGTAAAAATAATAGAAATCGACGTTTAAAAAATACTATTAATATTAATATATTTAATCGATAAGAGTTATAATACGATTATAAAGTAAATATAATCGTAATATATATACCCCGTTAAATAAATCGAAGTAAGGACTTAAAAATCGAGGAAAAAATAATATTAATATACGAGTTTAATTCTTTTCGTATTAAATCGACGCGAACTAAGGAAGATAATATAAAAGAAAAAGAGACTTTAAAATTTACAATTATTATTATAATCGTCGTTATTAGTATTTATTATTAATATCGTTTTTAATTATTTATTAACGCGAAGAATCCTATAATATAATAAATTAAATTCTAAATTAGTCGGTATACCCGGCGAATAATTTACGTTTCTATTATAATATTAAAAATATAACGAATAATTATTATCGGTAGTTTAACTAGCTTAATAATTAAATTAGTTATAATTTTCAAGTTTATTTTTAATATTTAGAAATATTAAGTCCCGTTACCGTTATAGCGAGTTTTAAAACTCGATTTTAGACGAAATATTACGACCTTTATTTACTTTAATAAATATTTATCGTTAGTAATATAATCTCTTAAATTTATCCTATAATATATAGTTTAGTATTATCCGAGTTATATTTTTTAAATTTATTATAACTTCGCCTAGGCCTATTTTATTATTAAAGAGCTCCTATATTAATTTATTAAAATATTTTTTAAAACTTTCTACTTTATTATTAAAGAGCTTTTATATTAATTTATTAAAATATTCTTTAAAACTTTCTATACCTTTTATTATAAATATATCTCTTATTATATAATAGAAGACTATTAACTTTATTAAATTAATAATATTTTAATTACCGTTTTATTTATCGAAATTTTTATAGACTCCGCGACTACTCGGCCCTAATCTACCGGCTACTATATTTATATAATATATATATATATTATTAATAATAGGGCTTTTTTCGATACCGTTATTAATATTTTATTAACGACTTGAGATTATTATTTTATTACCGCGGGTTATTCGAGCGCCCAACGATATATTCGCCCTATTTTTACTCTATATTAAAATAATATTTAAAAAGAGTAAAAGTAAATAGATATTAAATTATAAAAATAAAGAGACTAGTTAAAAGTTATAAATTAGAAATAAATAATCGCGTAAAATTATAAATATTAAATTATATAGACTACTATAAGGAAGTACGCCTAAAATTTAATAAATAATATTTTTAAAAGTATTATAAATATACTACCCCTTTATCTTCGTATTTATTGTCCGTAGCGTAAATTATACTAAATAGTATATAGTATAAAAACGAGTATTAAATCTCTATCCTAGTTTCTAGGATAAGTTATACTCTAATATATATAATTAAAAAATTAATATTAAATCTTTACTTTAATTTCTTATTTAAATCTTCTATATCTAAATTTTATTATATATTATTAATAGCGGCCGGTTAATCTAAGCCTTCGATAATTTTAAATTATAATTTATTATTATTATTTCCTTATCTCTCACGAAATAAAAGCGTTAATAAATATTTACCGGTTAAGAATAAAATTAATACCTTATCGGTAACTATATTATACTATATCCGAGTTTATAAAATACTCTCGAGTACACTCTAGATAATGAATTTAAATTAATATTTTAATTAACTCGAGAATCTACGGGCTAGATATTAATAATTAAATATAATATTATATAAATTTATAATATTTATAATAAGTCCCTTTTATCTAGAAGGGTAGTATAATAGTTAATATTAAATACCTTCTTTATAATATTTAAATTCTTATTAATTTTACGGCGGGCCTTTATATTAATCCGGTATTTCTTAAAATATTCGTTCGTTACGACGTTCTTTTTCTCGACTATATATATCGGATCATAGTCGTATTTAAAATATATTATATAGGTTATAGCTAGTGTTTTCGCGCCACGTTTTATTATTAAATAAAGTCTTTTTTCTTCGAAGATTTTACGCGTTTCGTTATTATTAATAAATATATTATCGTAGAGTTCCTAGAAAGCCCGACAATATTCTACCGACTATAGGAAATATATATATCGTTATATAATCACTTTATATTAATTAATAGTTTAGTTATTTAATACCCTTAAATATTCTACCCCTAAATAATACTCGGGGATATTAATACTAGGAGATTAAGATTTATTACCCGTAATTAATAACTCCCTTAATTATTATATAATATTATATAGTTTTTATACCCGTTTCTCGCCCTCGGTACTAAAGAGTTTAATAAAGAAAATTATATATATTTTAAATTATTATAGGAGCTTGGATTTAATTAGTTTAAATTTATATTTAATATATTTATCTCCTCCTAACTCTTTAACCTCGCCTATAATAGTTTCTTTAATTTTTTTTATTATAGTATCCCGTATATCTACCTAGGCGTTAATATTTATTATTAAATAATAATCTTTACTTTTTATTTAAATAATCTTAATTCGTTTTTTAAAGCTCTATATTATTTTACCCTTTATATATTTTAATACTTTATTTATAATTAATAATTCTTTACTACCCTCGAAATTTAGGTTAAATACTCGATTACGTAGGTTTATATAAATCCCTCGCGTTTATAGAAAGATATCGTCGGGGGGAGCTTTACGTTTACGGGAGATTATAAACGAGCGCGATAAAAGTTATTATATCTTTATAGAGTATTAGTATTTTTTATCTAAAGAATAAATATATTAATTATATATTTTTTATAACGGGTTCCTTCCCCTCTATTAAAATCTTTAATTAAATTTTTATTATTTAAAGGGTAGATACCCGGCTTTAAATATAATATTAATTTTTAATAATATAATTTATTTAGTTTATTTATTATTAAGTTTCTTTAGGCCTTTTAATCTTTATAAAGCGAGCGACCCTATAAATTAACTTTTACTTTTTTACTATTATAAACCTAGTAATCTATATAATCGAGGGACTAGTATTTATTAATATTAAAAAAAATTTATTAATTTTACCCTTTAATCTTTTTATAGAGCTAGAGACGGGTATAAAGAATAGGGTCGTATTTACGATAATTATTACCTCTATATTATAGGAGTAACGAGGATTTTAAATCGTATTTATTTATTCCCCCTACGTGAGTTCTCTACGTAATATTAAACTTTAATATTAATTCTTATATAAATTATTAGTTAGTTACTATTTATTTTAATTTAAAATATTCCTCGTAAATATATCTTAAGCCTAGCGAATGGATTAATTATTATTTAAATATTTTTTAATATCTTTATCGTTATATCTTCCTCGCTACCGCGCGACTTATCGATTAAAGTTAATAAATAGAAAACTCGTATTAAAAGTCCCGTAATTATTATAATAACGTAATATCTAGCCTAGGTAAATAATAAGGTAAGTTAAAAATTACTTTCTATATATAAATATACTTTTATTTATATATTAAGGTCGTAAATCTTAAATAACTTTTAAAGAGTTATTAGAATTCGTCGAGTCGAGTATTACGAACTAGATATTAATAGGGAAATTATTAACTATACTTTAAAAATAATACGAAATCGGGTATAGTTTATTTAATAATATATTTTAACTCTTTATTTATATTATATCTCCTCTAATAAGTTTATAGAAGATAGTAATAACTTCGATAATTATTTAATATAATATTTATATCCTAGCCCACGTAGCTTTATTATTAATTTAATTAATAATATAAAAACTATTTAAGACGAAGGCGCTATCGATATTAATAATATAAAGAGTTTTATATAAAACCTTCTCTCGTTTAATTATAATTATATTAAGGATTCTTTTAAATAAAATAACCCTATATATAAACCTAGTAAGAGTAGCGACGGCGATAATAATATAACCGTAAATAATAATAAATAAAATAAGGATAAAAAGAACTCTTAATAAATTAAATTATATCGGGCGGGTTAACCGACCGTAGATTTAATTTATTAGTAATTTAAAATAGTAATATTAATTTTATTTAATTATTATATATTATTAATAATATAAACCTCCCGTAAACAAAGAGATTATTATTTATTCGAATTCGTTATACCTCTTCCCTAATATCGTATTATTTATTATTTAATTTAAGTTTAATAATTAGATCGTAGTATTAAAATACTATAAAAATTCGTCTCGAAGTAAATAATATATTTACGAACGGATTATATTCGTATCGAGAGGACTTTAATATCTTAAGGTATTATATAATATAAATAAAGAATTTACTTTAACTTCCTTAGGTACGATATATCTATTATATTTATTATATATATTTATATTCGAATCTTTAAACGTACTTTACCTCGATATTAATTAGACTTTTAAATTTATTACCTCCTTTACTAGAATAATAATATTCCTTCCGTTATCCTCTATATCCGTTTTATCGTTATCCTCGTTATTATAAATTACGAAAGAATTCTTATTACCCCCGGCGTAAAAGTTTATTATTTTAATATCGATTTTATTTATAATTTTATCCGCGGGCGTAAATAGCTCTACTATCGAATATTTAAAATAACCGAGGTCGATATTCTCGATTAATAAAATTTCTAGATATTATTACTCGCGAACGATTTAATTAATAACGTATTAATTTACTTTACGCGATAAATCCCTAAATATAGGATAGGTTTTAAATAATTCTTTTATTATTATTTTTATTTATTTAAAACCTAAGTTATAGAACTTATATAAAGAAATTAATAAATATTAATTTTAATTATTATCTTTTATTTATATCGAGGTTTAATTATTCGGTACGAATAGAAGGAGTTTTAATATTATTTTAAAAATCTATAATATTACTTTCTTAATACGAATTATATATTGAAAATTCTTATTCTTCTTTTCCTCGGTTTAATTACTAATCTTTACGTTTTAAAGACGCGCGACGTAGTATATTTAAATTTATAATTACTTCGTTTTTTTTACTAGTTTAAAATACGCCTAGAAGAAAATTTAGATATAAAAGAAAATAATATTATCTTTACCCACGTATAAATTAATCGCTTCGAGGTATATTTAAATAATCTTGGCGGCACAGATTAATTTATAAAGATTTTCGAAAAATACTATAAGATCTATATTAAAATATTAATAAAAATTCTAAATTAAAGTTATTAATAATACCGGCTCGTTTTTTATATAAATATAATTTAATACTCCGCCGATAACCTCGGCCGCCTCGTAAATATTAATAAATAAAGTTTAAAAACGGTCTTTAGTCTCCTCGGATACTATTAATTCGAAAAAGTCGAAGACTATATTTTTAAATTCTAGGTACTTAACCTAGTTTATTATTATAATTTTTTTAAATATATTAAACTTTCTTTAAATAGTAACGTCGGTTATTATAATATTTATTTTCTTTTTCGAAGTTCGAGTAGTCTTCGGGCTCGACTTAATTATAGATAATAATAAATTAAAATTACTAGTTTTAGTTAAAGTAGAATATAAGGGACTTAGTTAAAAAATCACGATTCCGGGTAAATACGATTACGTCGGATCAAGAAAGTTCTTATATATAAAAGATATATATTCACGCTACGAATCGAACGGTATTATTAAATTTATATTATCTATTTTCGTTATCGGGTAAAGTAATAATCCTAGTATTAAATTTTAATATTCGCGCTCGAGTCGCGGCCCGTTTATATTTTAATTTTTAGAGTTAATTAATTAATTAGATACTTATTAATATAATATTATCTTAAGACTAAATTAACGTATTAATAAATATCCGAGTAATTTATTAATCGAATAATTTCCTTAATTTTAGAAGATAATATAGATTTATTATTATTACTACCGAGGTTTTATTGGCCTCGGCCGTCTAGTAATATATTTAATAAAATAATATAATAATAATCGATTAATTAGGGCGACGTATTACTTTTAAAATTATTAAATTATAAAACGCGCTAGTTACGCCTCTAAAGTTTAATTTAATAAATAATTATTTTTTCCGTCGCCTAGATCTCCCGTTAATAATATTATTTTTATCCGATTCTTTTATATAACGCCCTTAGTATCCTAGTTTAATTAGGTATTATAAATATATTATAAACCGTCTAATTATAAACCGAGAGGATAAATAAAGTAAATAAAGAGCTCGATAATACCGATATTATATAAAAAAGAGAGAATTATTATAATAAAATATAATTAAACTTTATCCGCTAAATATATTTATTATTATAAAATATTTTTAAATACTTTAGTTAATTCGGCTAGCTCTCTTTATTACTCTTTATTTATTAAAGGAGTAAAATTTATATCGAGGTACTCTTACTTTTTATCCGTATTTATACTTTTAAGATTCGATTATTTAATTCGTAATAAATTAAGTTTATTTTAAAATTACTAGAGATTTAATATTAATTACCTCGCTTATTATTATTATTATATTATTATAGAATTATACGTCGTTTTTCTCTTAATTATATTAATAGATCCGATATAATTTAAATATTTTATATAAAGTTTTCCGTATCCCCTCTTTACTTTCTAATTCTCTTTTATTTAATAATATATATTCTTCGATTATTATTTATTTATAGATTAACTCGGAGTTAATTCCTTTTTAATTCTTTTTTAATATTTATATACTAGAAGTTTTAGGTTAAAAAGAAAGTTAATAATATTCGCCGAGTATAAAAAACTCGAGAGAAGAAAAAATATATATAAACTCGATCTCCCTCCCCCTTTTTTAATTTATTAATATATTTTACTCTAGTAATCTATTAACCTCCTATAGAAATTTTTAACTCTAGCGACGATACCGCCGAATTACCTACTCCCTCGTTTAATCTTTAAAAACTTTATTACGGTAGTTTATTTACGATACCGTTAGTCTCCCGTTTATTAAAGGCCCGTCTAGGCCTACTATTTATCTTTAGTATTAGAGGTAGCGAGATAAAACCTTATTTCAATAATAACGATAACGAGATATAATTTAATATTAATATTAGAAATATCTAGATACCGTCTACGTCCCGTATTCACAGTCGCGAAAGATTATAATATTCTACTCGTATATAAAAATCCTATAAACTATCGAGATAATTAATCGAATTAATTAAAGATAAATATAGGAGCCCGATATTAATTATAATTAATAATAGTTTATTAATATAGTTATAATAAGAGTATCTAACGTCTCTACTCTTCTACGAATAAATTTACCGAGATTTTATCCAAATAAATAGTAGCGATAAAGATTCATTTTATTTAAATTTTATAAATAAGACGAGTAATAACTCGAGCGCTACTTTCTCCTCCTCCGTTTTCTAGTCGCGTACCCGTTCTCGCCGAATCTTATTCAAGATTTAAAAAACGGACGTAGAATTTATAAATTAATTAATTTATATTAATATAATCCTATTTTAAAATTAGGCGGTTTATTATAACTACGGTATATTAAACCGATTATAATTTAAGTAATATTAATATTACGAGTAATTTATAACCTCCCTACCCTCGAAGGTATTAAATATATAATAATTAAAATAAATAAATATTAACGCGACCTCGTCTTTAATTATATTTTATCGGATCGTTTAATCCCTTTTATTTTCGAATCGGGATATTTAATAAATTAAAAAGAAAGTATATAACTTTATATTTAAGAGATATAGGAACGTTTTCTAATTAAAAGTAATAATAACGATATTAATCCTAATTTTAACCTCGCCCGATACGAGGATTAATTTTTATAATTAAATAATACTCGATAATTAAAGATTAGTCGTGATTAAAATATAAATAATTTTCTCGCGCGGGTAACTACCCTCGCCGTTTATAAAATTATTTTTATTTTATTAATAAGATTTATTTATCTTTAAGTAATTACCTTTAACTTTTATATTTAATTTCGTAGAGAGGTTATTTATACTTTAAAATAAATATATTTTAAAAATAGTCTTCGGTTATAAAAATTCGGTTTCTATTATTATATTTTCTTTTTTTATATATTTCGTCGAAGGGTCCGACCTACTTTAAAAGCCCGCGTAAATATTAATAAAAAATTTAATATTAACTTTATAATCTATCTTAACGATAAAGAGTAAATAAATTAAATAAATAATATTATATTCTTTATTATCGAAGAAGTTTATAAAGTCTTTATTAAATATTATTATTTTTATACTTTCACCGATACTCGGGTTAAAGTTAGAGTTAAATATAAGAAATTATCTATAATCGGTATTAAAATTAATATTAATATCTTTTACTTTATTTTTAAAAAGGATTTATAAAAAATATAAACGGCGGTATTATAACGGATTACTAGTAATACCGCGATTATTTCTTTAATATACCGAGATTTATTTTTAATTATCTCCGGTTATAATTTTAAACTCTATATAATAAATAATATTTTATAAAAGGCTCGCGATAAATTCTTAAACGAGCTCGATATTATATTTTATTATAATAATAACTAGTTCCCTCTAGCCGATTAATAATTAGACTTCGGTTATAAAAATACTCTTTATAATAAAATTATCGTTAATATTATACTCTTTTAAAAGATATTTTATTTATATTTTTAAACCGACGGATTCCGATATTTAATAACGCCGGCGGTATATATATAAATTTAATACTAACCGTAGACTATAATTTAAAATATTAAGTTTATAACGGTAGAGTTCTTCTCCTAAAATATACTCCGTCGTAAAGGGAAGATAATATTTAATAAAGTTTATAATATATTTAAAAATTTTTACTCTACCCCTCTAAAAGAATATAAACTCTTTAATAATTATTAATTCAAAGTTTTAATCTTCTCCGATACCCTATTTATTAATTAATATTAATTAAATAAAATATTTATTTAAGATAAAAAGAGTTTTTATTAATATTTAATTAAATCCTACCTCTTTACGAAAGAATACCTCGGTATTATATTCACCGTTATAAATATAATAACTCTTATTAAAAACGTCGGCGTTAGGAAAGAAAATCGGATTAATATCGAATTTCTTTATATACTCCCCCTCGATAATTAAAAATATTAGTAGAGAGTACCCGACGCGGAGTAAATAATATTAATTATAATTAAAATTATCGCCTAGATTTAAGAACCCGATAAAAAAGTATAAATAATAAATAATATTACTATTATTTACTCGATCGCGTATTATTTATTCTAAATTCTATTTATTACCTCTATGATTAAGTTTATTATTAACGAGATTAGCCGCTAACTCTTATATCTAAAGATTATAATTATATAGGTTATTTTTATTTTATTACCTCTATTATTATCGTTATTTAAATAATAATTTTTATATAAAATAATAATATCTACCCTCCTTCGCTCTTTACACTTTATTATCGTCGGAGAATATTTATTAAAAATAAAAGTCTTATAAAAAGAGAGTATAAAATAACGTAAAATTCGTTTATTTAATAACGATAATTTTAATAAAAGCGAGGCGAAAACGAAAAAGAGTTTAAAATATTAATAATTTTTAAAAAGACGAGAGATAATATAATTTCTTTTTAAATTATTTACTTAGGACCCTATCCCTATCTTTACTCGCCGAATCCGTCGGTATCTCGTTATTAACTAGAACTCTCTCTAGTAGTCCTTTAAGAAGACCGCGGATATCTAAAATAAATTATAATATTTAACTCGAGTCTATTATAAATTTCGCGAAAACTTTTAAAAAATCGAGTCGAGGTCGTCTTTAACTCGATATAAAACTTTATATATTAATATTAAATTATTTATTTAGGTATTAATTTAAAATATATTTTATTTACTCGTTATTTATTATTTTAATTCTTTTTTAGTTATTAATAACGAGCTAGAAACTTTCTTATAATTTCTAACTTCGGACGAAACCTCTAATTTATATAATTTAAATTTTATTATATTTTAAATTATTATTAAAGCCGAATTTTATTTTATATTTATCTTTAACCTTAACCTACGTAATATTTAATAAATAATATATTATTTTATCGATTATAATATTAATTACTAGGCGGATAAAGTTACTACCTTCTTTATATAAAAGAATAATAAATTAATAAAATCGAGAGCGATATAAATAAACTTTCTCTTTTATATTTTAATTTATTATTTTCGTAATATCGTTACTATAGAATTAAGCGACGATATTAAATTAGAAATAATAAAATACCTTAAAATAACCGCCGCTCGCTATATTTTTATTTATTTATTTTATAATAACGAAACTCTTTCTACCCTTTAAAAGAGTTATTTATCTAGTTTATTATTAACGAGGTAAGAGATTATTTAATCGAGTATATTTTAATATACTCTCTAGCTAGTTCCGTATTTAGATATAAATTTATATATAATAATAATAAAAATTAAGGTAGAGAGCGACGATAAAGAATATAAAAAATTATATCGTAATTATATTATATCCGCCCTCCTTTAACCTAGGCTACGCGTATTAAGTAATAAAAATTAAATAAAGTCGGATATTAAATTAATAAATACCGGTATTTTAAAGGATCCTATATATTATAATTTAAATTTAACTCTTTATTATACGGCCGATTTCTACCGCCGTATCGAAGTTAAAGACGATTAATCTTCGGATAATAATAATAATAATAATAATAATATAGAATTACCCTCTCTTTAATAATAATATAACTACTCTCTTTAATAATAATATAACTACTCTCTCTTCTTATTAAGGTAGAGGAAAAATAAAAACGAAAAAACCCGATATTTAAAATTATAAATCGGAAAAGGTAGGACGAGGTAGTTAGAATTATATTAAAAATTAACGAGTATAGTCTTCTATTATAATTATACTTTATATACTTTTATATTATTTTTTATTTACTCTATTTTATTTATAATTATAACCTCCGTTTATAATCGTAGTTTAAGAATATATATATTTATAAAGGTAATAATAACTATAAATATATATTTATAAAGAATTATTATAATAATTAATAAAAATTAATCTTAGTTAATAGGGTCGCGAAAAATTTCTTTATTTTATTTATTATATATTTATCCGAACTCTAAACTAGTTAATCGCCGACCTTATTATTAAATATATTAATAAATTATACTAAACCCGCAGTTATTATAAATATTCTATTCGATATTCGTTTTATTAATATATAGTTATATAGTTATTTAGTTTCTATATTTACTATATTTATTTAATATTCTAGGGATTATAGGAAAAAAAGGATAAAAATAAAAATAAAAATATAAATATATAATAAATAATAGTTAAGAGTAAAAGTATAAACTATATAAATAAAATAATAAAAATTATAACTATTTAGAACTAGTTAAATTACTATTAAAATAGGGTTAAAATAATTATTATTATAATTATCTCTAACTTTATTTAAACTTTAGTCCTATTATTATTAAAAGAATTTTAATATTTATATTAAATCTCTATAATTAATAACTATTACTAATATTTATATATATTATATTAAAACCTCTTTATCGTAGCTTTTTATTATCGTTAAAGATAAAATATATTTAGGGCTTTATATTAAACTTTAAAACTCTATATTAAATTTTAAGGCTCTATATTAAGTTTTAAAATTTTATATTAAATTTTAAAACTTTATAATATATCCCGTTATTTACGAAAGCCCGAATTAAAGTTAGAATAAAAACTAAATATATTTTAAGAGTTAAGCGGCTAGTATTAAGAAATTATTTAAAATTAAAATTAGTCCTCGCGATATATTTATAATTATACTCGATATTAATTATTATTAATATCCGTTATCTCGTATAAGAGTATAGGATAAAAAAGAGTAAATAAAATTAAACTAAAATTAAATTTAATTATAATACGCGGAAGTTTAATATAAATAAATATAAATCTTTAATATATTAGTATTAACTATAAATAATATTAAACGCGGCGATATTAACTATAAATAATATTAATAAATAATAACGAAATTTATTAAATAGTATATATTTAATATATAGTTACTAGTACGTAATTATATATACTATTATAAAGGTTTTAGATAATTCTTTTCTAATTATATTTAATTAATTTATTATATATTTATTCTTTCAAAGTTTTATAGATTAATTAATTTAAAATAACTAGACGAGGAAAGACGCGAAAAAGTAAAACTAGTTTAAATTATATAATAATAAATACCTTTCTTCTATCTTCCCCGCTGTAGGTTATAAATATATTTTATTTAAATTATATTAAATACTTATTCGTTATTTTTATAAAATTATCGCGGTTATCGGGTTAACTAGCGACGAAAAGGAACTCTATAATAATTTAATTTATTGAATTTTATATTTAATAAAATATTAATTATAATTATAATTATTTTAAGAATCGCTACCTTCCTTAATTCGGTTAACTCCTATATTTATTAATATTTATTTAATTATCTTTACTTTACTTCTATTTTATTTTATTTTATTTTATTATTTTATTTTTTATTTTCGCTTAATACTCTTTCGTTTTTTTATATATATTAAATATATTTAATACTTTTACTATATTAAAAGTCGAAAAAAATACGGTAGTAATAGTTATAAACCCGAGATTTCTATTTTACTCGCGATTTCCGGTAAAGTTTAATTTTTATTTTATTTTACTTTTTATATTTTATCTTATTTTACTTCCTTTCGCGGTATTTATTATCGAGAAATACTTTAATTACTAACGCCGTCGTTAATTATAAAAACCCTCTACTTCCCTTTTATTTCCTATATCCTCTATATATACCCTATATTTTAATATAATTTATATCTTTTTTTTCTCTTATTTTATTTTTATTTTATTTAATATTTATAATTAAAATCTACCTCTATTATTCTTTATTAACCTCTATTTAATATACCCTTTATTCTATATTTATTAATCGCGTTATTATAATTACTATCGTTTTAATATTATAAATTTAAACGAGATTATTATATTTTAAATTAATTAATACTATATATAAAAATTTAATTATAATTAATATCGGTTTCCCGAATCGTTAATAGATTTACTCGATTTTTATTTCTATTATAACTCTTTTTATTTTTCTAGTTATTTAATAACTAGCGCCGAAGTTAATTATATTTAATATCGCGCTTTATCGACCCTCGTAGGTATTTTTAGTTAATTAACTACGAGCGCCTAACTTTACGAATATATAGGTTTATATATAAACCTAATAATTTATATAAATTAATTAATTAAATTAATATTAATTAAATAGTTTTTATAATTAAATTTATAAAATTTTTATAACTAAACTTATAAGTTTAGAACTCGACTACGGTTATATATAATAAAAAGGTTTTACCTTATAAGTTATAGAACTTAATAAACGTATTCGATATATATTTTAATTAAGGTTTTTGGATAAGTATTATTATCTATATATAGAAAAATACTCTATATAATTAGATTTAGTAGTTTTAATAAAAGTTACTATAATATCTAGATTTAATAATATTACTAAATTTAAAGTTCCTAAGTTTCGGTACCGTAGGTAGTTATTATAAATAAATTTATTTCGCACGCTTTAATATTATAGGTAGTATATTTTATTATTTATTTATATACTCTACAATTATATATAGTATTTATAAACTTTGTATTAATAATTACTTCCCTCTCCTACACTTTAGTAGTTAAGACTATATATAGGTATTATCTTTAAATTTACTTTATAAATTATATTATTATAAATAGTAATTATAGGTACCGGTTATTATTAAATTCGGTTTTATAACTTTTAAATTACCCGTAGTAGTTATCGATACCGATTATAATTATATCTCCTCCGCCGGCTTTTATATTATATATAGACCTAGTTTTATTATTTTATCGCTACTTCCTTTTATTAACTCTAGGATTATATATATTACTCTTAAATACTCGTCGTAATTAAATTTACTTCGTATACTCTAGGACTATATATACTATTTACGGGTACTCATTATAATTAAATTTACTTTATATACTTTAAGACTATATATTATAGTTATTAATATTTATTATAATTAAGTTTACTTCGTACGCTCTAGGATTATATATAGGTACTCTTTAAATTCTTCCGTTTTATAATAAAATAAATTACTTTTTTATCGAGTTTTTTACTACTTTAATTATTATCTTTATACCGCGTTCTTCTATATATACTATTTACGGGTACTCGTCGTAATTAAATTTACTTCGCATACTCTAGGACTATATATTATAGTTATTAATATTCGTCGTAATTAAGTTTATTTCGTACGCTCTAGGACTATATATAGGTACTCTTTAAATTCTTCCGTTTTATAGTAAAATAAACTATTTCTTTATCGAGTTTTTTACCACTTTAATTATTATCTCTATACCGCGTTCTTCTATATATACTATTTATAAATACTCGTTATAATTAAATTTACTTCGTATACTCTAGGAGTATATATAATAGTTATTAATACTCGTTATAATTAAATTTAACTCGTAAACTCTAGGAGTATATATAATAATTATTAATATTCGTTATAATTAAATTTAGCTCGTAAACTCTAGGAGTATATATAATAGTTATTAATATTCGTTATAATCGAATTTAGTTCGTAAGTTTTAATCGTAATTATATTTATTTAATTAAATTTAGTTCGTAAACTCTAGGACTATATACTATAATAATAAATACTCGTTATAATTAATTTTAATTCGTAAACTCTAGTTACTTTCTAAAATATCCTTTAATAGTATATATTAACTATATATAATAATAAAATTAATCCGCTCGGTTGGAATAAAGATAGTTAATTATATTTCTAGGAAATTTAAATTTAATATATTAACTAGAAGAGCTAGTTTATTCGTAATATAAATAATTTAAAACCACGGTACTACTATTCAATTTATATATTTTTAATATTATATAATTTCTTTATATCTAGCTAGATCGACTAGAAATTAATTATTTAAATACTATATATAATAAAGTATTATATATAGTAGGTAGTTATATATAGTCTCGTATATAAATTATTAATTCCGTATATAGTTATTATTTTTATAATATTCGTCGTTTCGTTTCTTTATTATTCTTATTTATATAAATATATTATTATAAATTAATATTTTATTTTATACTAGTTAGGGCTAGCTTAAAGAGTAAATATTTAATTTTAATTATAATTTCGGTTTAAAACTTTACCTTATATTAATATCTTTCTTTTTTAAATATATACCTCTTTATTTATTATTAATTAATTATATATATTAAATATTTAATTATTAACTCCGTTCTTACCTCGTTTTTTTATATATAGTAAATTATATATAATCTTACTTTATTAATAGTAGACGGCGAGTTTTATAAATTTTTTTAAAACGAAATTAATCCTTTTTAAATTCTCTATTTATTAATCGACGATTATAAATTAACGGTAACTAGACTCGGGCTCTATAAGAGGAGAGTAATTAAATATATCTTCGAGCGCGTTAATTCTACTATTAGAATTTATAATCCTCGAGTTCTAAAATAGAGTTATATTAATAATATTTTCGATTAATTACTAGGAAATTTAGGGCTAGCGGTCTCGCGGATAAAATAATCTAGGATAAATTTTATATAATTGTAGATATAGAATTTTATAACCGAGCCTAGTTTATAAATAATTTTAATACTAATTTATTATACCGACCGTAAATTATATATAACGGGGTAAATATTAATTTTTAATTATTATATTAATTTTATATATAATATTTATATTATATTATAAACCCGATATTTTAAAAGTACCCGATATAGAGGAGCCTATAAGAGTAATAATTAATAACGATTTAGTTTTCGACTTTAGTGACGAGTTTATTATTAACTTTTATTTTACGTATTTATATTTATATTTCGGGTATTTACTTTAAAGTCGTCCGCTATTATTAAATATTTTTAATAGTTTTTAATTATATATAACTCTACCCCCCCTACGAACCCTATTATTATTATTAATTTATACGAGTCGATTTATTTTTAATAGTTATTATTGTCGCCGTTATTACCCCTCTCCCTCCCGTTACCCTTTTTAAACCCGCCGTTTTAATACTCCTATTAACCCTCTTTCTCCTCTTTATAAATTTCGTCCGATAAATAAATTATCTTTAATAAATAAACGAAGGTAGTTATTACTAGGAGTTTATTTAAAGATATAGAAATTTAATAACTCTACTATTAGTAATTAGAATATAGTTTATAAAAGTCGCGATTCTAAGAATTATATTAATAAGAGAGTATCGAAGGAGGATAATAATAAAAATATAATTTAAAGTAGTAGATATAATACCTCGAGGACTATATATAAATATAAAGATATTAACTATATCGATAAATACCGAGGTATATTAAAGGAGTTAATTAATACTATTATTAAATCTTTATTAAATACTCCTCCGCCGTAGTTTTAATTAAAACCTAAGTAAATTATTAAGGCGCGAATTATTAAAACTATTAATAATTCTTTTATTTTTATTATTACTAGTAGTTTTTTTATTTCTATTATTATTAATAATCTCTTTACTCCTACTCCTACTATTATTAATAATTTTATTAAAATCGATAAGGGTAGGTTAAGTTTAATACGTAATAATATATCAATCTTTATAACCGCCGATAACGAGGGCGGTTTAGAGGTTAATAATAAAAAGGTAAATAAACGAGAAGAGATTTTCAATTATAAAAATATATTAAAGAATATTAATAACTAAAAATTCGATAATTTCTATAATATTTAAATTATATATAATATAATATAGTTTGGCCGGTAGATCCGTTAGAGCTAAGATAATATAAATTTATATATAATTAAAAAAGTAGTTTAAATAACTAGGCTCCGTAAAATTTACTATAAAAACTATATATTTTATAAAATAATAATTAGTAGCGCTTTAATATATATTTTTAATTAATATTAAATATAAAGTTTTTAACCTAGCCCCTTCAGTCTTATATATTTTATATATATAATATTTTATATATAATATATCTAGCTTTAATTAGCTAGTTATTTACTTCGTTTTATATTTATTTATTATTAATTACACCTAGACTTTAATTATTTATTTTTATTTTACTTTCTTCTCTTTTAAATATTTATTATAATTATTAATAATCGTAATTCGCTAGTTTATAATAATATTAAACCGGTAAACTCGGGAGAAAATAATAATAATATATTTAAAATTATAATTAATATTAATATAAAGTTTTAATAGAGGGGATTATATATAATACGGTTTATTTAAAGAGCCGATATTATAGTTTCGGTAGAGTTAAATTAATTTATTTCTATATATAGTCGAGATTTCGCGGTAGATAGAAAATACTTAATAGAGTTTTCTTATTACGTATACGGAAGGTCTATAAATAGGCCTCGCTTACGTAAATAATATTATTATATAAACGACTACTTCTAGTATATCGTTATCGATTATATATAGTCGGTATATATATTTAATCTACCCGATTCTATAATTATTTACTACCGGTATAGATTTAATTTCGGTATTAATTTAATATCTTTACTTCGATTTCTTCCCTCTTAACTATTTATACTATTAATATAATATTTAATTATTATATATAGTTACTTTAACTCGTTTATTATTTATTTATATTTATATAACTCTTTTTATTTATATATCGATCTAGTACTTTTTATACGTCTCGGGGTATATATAATTATAAATTAAATTTACTACGAACCTCGTTTTTATTTTAATAATTAATTCTCTTTATTTATATAAATTCTTATTTATTATCCGTCTCTACGTATATAATTTTCCTAAATATAGTATTAATTAATATTTTATATAGTTAAGTTTTATTATAACGACTATAAACGGTATTTACTTCGAAATTTAAAAAGATTAATTTAATCCGTTTAAGATTTTATTACTACCTATAAATAATAACGGCTTAACGCGATATAATATTCGTATATACTACCGTAATATTATATATAAATATATTATTATATTTATTTATACTCGCGGTTTTTACGTCCCTATATATAGTTAAATTTATTAAATAAAAAATATACTATTAATAAACCTAGAAGAGGAGAGGAAAGTTTAGGCGGGGTTTAATATATATTAAATATAGAATCTTAAAGAGCTCTCTAAGTCGCTAGTTATATTTATTTTATAAATCTCGACCGGTATATTATATATAATTACGGTTATATTAATTCCTTATATTAATATTTTATAATTTATATATAATACCTCTAGTTAATCCGTAGCCTTAAATTTATATTATATTTTTTATCGATTCTCGATCTTAAGCCGGGGAAATTAGGGAAGAATTATTTATTAAATTATATATAATACCTCCTTATTAACGTTATTTTTAAATATAAGAAGTTATTAATAAAAGTTTTATTAAATTTTAAAATAGTCCCTTCGATACCCTTAATATTTTTTAAATACTTTAATTTATTAATAATTTTCGCGGTGGGTATCTAGGGTTTTTTTTTCGCCTATAATTTATATATTTAAAGATTATTAGGTAGTTAGGATAAACTATATATAATATAATATAAATAATAAATTAAAATTATAGTTTTAATAAAACTAGATTAATTCGTTTTCTTTTTATATATAATTAAGCCGGTAGTATAAATAGGGTTTTTATATAGAATATTTATATAAATATAAATAACTCGTTATAAATTAATACCCTACTCTATACTATAAGTATTCGTAATTAATAATAATATTTAAATTAATTTTATATACCCTCGCTTTATTTTCTTTCTCTTCTAATTATTAATATTATTATTAGTTTATTATATATAAAGGTCTCTACCTACTAGTCTATTATTAATTTATATATATTTAGTATTTTATTATTTATATATTAATTATATATTTCTCGTATATTTAATTTATATATAGTCGTGCGTTTTAATTAATATTAATCTTTTTTTTATCTTAATAGTTAATTTTTCTTTATTTATATAAAGATTTTATTAACCTCTCCCTCTATATATAATCTTTTTACGTATAGTATTTATTAATATTTTATAATTTTTACCTTTATGACTTAAGGGTTATATATATCGATTTTATTTTCTATATTTAATATATTATATATAGTCTATAGAGTAATTTATTAATATCTTCGTCGTTATTATATTTTTATCGGATAACTCTATTAGCCTAGATCGTAATTTTTATATTTTTAAAAATAGTTATCGTATTACTAGAGGTTAAATTAATTAAAAAAAACGAAATTATTTTAAAAATAATTATTATATTAAAATATTAATATTTAGGGGAGGTATCTAGGTTATATATTATTAAACTAGTTATTATATTATTAAATATATATTAAAAAGAAGACGAGATAAAAGCGATTATATATAATTAACCGATATTATATATAATATATATATAGTATATACTAGGCTTTGGCTTTAATATATATATAATATAAAATTAACTATATATAGGGTTAGGGTTAGGGTTAGGGCTAGGGTTAGGGTTAGGGTTAGGGTTAGGGTTAGGGTTAGGGTTAGGGTTAGGGTTAGGGTTAGGGTTAGGGT